>WLWD01000162.1_pt1:0-255000 | contig 457112 bp, 317 predicted proteins | sample 6712731 | NCBI WGS metagenome assembly WLWD01 (sample SAMN12718690, study PRJNA576275) | sponge metagenome | isolation source: marine sponge | host: Mycale hentscheli | place: New Zealand: South Island, Marlborough, Capsize Point | collected 2014-11-01
ATTCCTGCATAGTAACATAATTTACTTAAGTTTGGTCTGCCTCTCCTCCATCTTGATGGTCAATGGCTGGCAGAGAGTCCTGAGAGAGGGTGTGGTTATTGCTAATTACAGTTTGAGAATGCTGCTCCATATCCATGCTATCTATAGAATTTGGTAAGCTTCTCTGATTCTGAACAAAGAGAACATCAGAAGAAATGGAATGAAATAGAAATGAAGAGTATATAATATATAATACTACATGAGTCAGAGTGTGATATGGTGAAATATTTCATGAACAGGCTAATTTATTTTCACCAGCCAGAGGCAAGTGAAAATAAAGCATGAGAGAAATATCTAGCCATATCACTCTTGTTATAAGTGGTTATAAGTGGTGTAGTTATTACTAGAGGAAGGGTAACTCACAGGTAAAGTTGGTTGTAGGGGCTACCCACACACCCCAGCTAATGTTTTAGCAGTTGGTGTAATCCAGTTAAGTAAGCCACACATGAGGAAGGTAGCTGTAACAACCAGGAAAAGTGGCAAGTTTGGTAGTTGCTATTATTATTATTATTATTATTATAACTTTACAACCACTATATAACAAAGAGAATTAAAAGAGATGAAATGTGACATAATGGGTGGATCTATGTACAAGAGAGCAGCCTAGTTAGCTAAAAGAAAAGAAAAGGGATATAAATGGTAATAATACAGCTAAGTGTGAGAGGGGAGTGATACATTAATAAAGTGACTGTGACATCTAGAGCAAGGACATAAACAACAAAATCTATAACTACAAGGATAATGAGCTTGCTGCTATGGCTAGATATTTCACTCATCTTAGGCTTTATTTTCACTCACCTTTGGCTCGTGAAAATAAATTAGCCTGCTCCTGAAATATTTCACCATTTCACATTCTGACTCATGTAATAAGTACTACAGTGGAACCTCTCTACAAAGGCCATGCTTGGGGTCAAGTCTTTTGACCCTTGTAGAGAGTTTGGCTGCTTTCAGAGTTTATTTTTTATTGTAGTAGATCACTGTGTTCCATTTACGCTGGCTGTTGTTAAGAGTCAAGTTGTTCTTCAGAGTCCCTTTGTAGAGAGGTTCCGCTGTATATATATATTCCACTCTAGATATCTTCACAATGATATCTTTAGGTACATGACCCATTTCAAGCTGCATTACCATGTAAGATACACACACTTAAGAAATGTTCTATTTGCTAGCTGTTACTTGTTTGACTACACATGTCTATGAATACAACATTTCCATCAAGTTTGCTAGTCTTCTTCAAACACAGAAAATAGAAAATTATGAAGAAGAGAAGACCAGCAAACTTGGTCGAAGCATTGTACTAGCATTATTATATTATAGTTTCATTGACGCATGTGGTCCAACAAGTATATAACAGCTCGTAAATAGAATTATCTTAACCAAATCACTATGCCGCCTCTAAAGAATCACACACAAGAATGATTGCTCTATATAGAAAATTGTTTATTTATGTTTGAAACATCTACTGGTGGAAAGATTGTTAGAATGTGTCTCAGAATCACACGTTATTGGCATGGATTTATGTGTATATGTCACCTAGCTGCTCATGACACAGTAACTGAAGTGTTTACCCTCAATTGGGTAATTTCTGCCTCTAGTTCTGCCACACGCTGAGTCAATGCATCATTGGCTTCCTTGTTTCTTCTGTAATCCTGGAGATGGTCACCACTAGACCGATGGTCAATACTTGCTGTCCTTTTGGTAGTCTGGAAAATGTTTTCTCCAGCAGGATCCAAATAAAGACTCACCATCTAATTCATAGAATATAATAATAAATCGATGTACTAATTAAGTGAAACATTTCTAGCTATCTTCATATATATAATACTTATAGCACGAGTCAGAGTACAATATGGGAAAATATTTTACGAGCACGCAAAATATTTTCACGAGCCAAAGGCGAGTGAAAATGTGGCGTGAGAGTAAAATATCATTCCCATATTGTACGACGAGTGTGATAAGTGATTTATTGCTTCTTTGAAATTTTTCTCAAACCGGTTACAATACAATTTTCATTGATTTTACTCGCTACGCGCGCGCTACAAGTAGCGTACAATATAAACCGTACAATATGGGAGAATACAGAACGCTCGCGTGATGCGGAAATATTCAAGTAAAAATATCAAAGCTGCAATAAATATATATATATAATATACATATATATATATATATGTATATATATATTATATATACACACATATATACTTATTTTATTATAATATATATATAATAAAATAAGTATTGAAAATATTATAAAGAGGATTCACAACCATTTTCCTGTCACTGACATTGTTCAATCCTCATGGCACAGATATGTATTTTCCTGATGTGTTTTTCACACTACTAGCTACTCTGTCATATAATGTGTAGCTAGGATTATATAGCTAGAATGACTCATAATTTTCCTCTATGATTATTATTAGTCATATATTCACACTTTCTTTTACGCCATGAAGATTTACATTTGTTTTTTATGCTAAAGTTTTACTATTTTATAATATAAATATTATAATATAAAAAATTCATTTTTTTTTTATTGTTAACATTGTTATTCAATAGCTAATGTAGAATGAATGACTTTAACTTGCCAGAGGGCAGAAGACCAGGCACAGAATGAGAGTAGCAATGATGATGTTGCCCATGCCATACAAGGCAACATTCAAATTGAGGAAGTTGTCCAATGTAAACGCGGAGACGATCAACACAGTGGTGACAATGCTGGTCACGTAGACGGCTGCTCCGATATACTTGGAGTCATTCAGACCTTTCACCTTCACCTTCCGTATGGAGAAGGCAAGCGCCAGGGAAGCGATGAGCAGAAGTCCCTTGTAGCCGAACAGAAGCCCAATTAACAGATTCAGAGATGAAGAATCACAGGTATAGAAGAACCGGTTTGTGATTATTGCTTGGGGCTAAGCACATGCAATATTATCACTTATAATTGACGTTAATGATGCACCATTATTAACTACTGTTTCATTATGATATATGGCAGTCTGGTATTGAACTGGTGTTGTTTTGGTTGACTATAAACTAGTTTTAACATAAAACATTTCAGGAATCTAACTGAAACTAAATCTCACAAGGTACTAAATTAGAAGGCAATCAGTTTATGCTAACTAAAACTAAAACTAAAATATTCTGAAAAAATTGAATAATAGTGTAATCCAAAATAAATGTAGCTAATATCATACTTAGCTATAGCTATTGAACCAAGTAAAAAGATGCAATTTATAATTTAAATTATGAAATATTATAATAACCAATCTAAAACTAAAAATGTGATCTGTAGTTAGATATATATTATAACCAAAACTAAGACTAATGGCAAGATACCGCTATTATTTAGTATGTTAACAATTAGTATTTATATTACCTGCTATTTAATAACAACAAGTACTTAACTGCAATAATAAGTAACCAACCACTAATACCACAATATTTGCATTTTCTTCTCCTGTTTATTACAGTACATAAGCACTCACTCCAGTGATGGACTCAAAGTGTTCTCTGTGAGGAACTAGAGCAGCAGAAGACAATCCTCCATTTATATTCAGACTATGTACTATGATAGTGTATAGCAACAGAATGAGGGTGTCTATCCCAGCCATGGCAAACACCACCAGAGCTAACTTCCAGTCCTTCAATTTCTAGAAACAGTAAAAAATAATTGCATGATCAAAATTTTTCTAATTATCTGTTTCAGGCGCACTGGTTAATAATCACATACAACTGTTGTTGCTGTTTTGAGGTGATAAGCAATACATTTTCTACTGGAAGGAGTAAGCAGAGAGTTTGCTATATAGAGGTTTTTTGCTAGCTAGAGAGTTCACAATCAGAGGTTCAATTTTAATGATTGGGCAAGTACAGTTATGATATTGAAACTTACAAGTCAAGTGCATATTTTTGAAACTGTCTGCTGACTTAAGGCAATGAAAACTTAAAACCACTCGTAAATTCACCCATAAATGGCATTTCTGCAATATAGCCACTAACAGCTGCTTTAAAGTCAAACATTTCTTAAGTACAAGCTGAAATTTCATGAATTGCATCAAATCTGACTTGACTTGCTCTCTACTATTCACTAAGAAGTCTTGTACAACTCTTTTAACAATATTGAATATTTGCACCTTTTTAGAAGTAGATGGGTTATGGAATATATAATAGACTCTGGCCATCTTCACCACGACAGTGCCGTAACAGAAGGAGAACCCCAGAGCAGTGAGTGCAGGCCTGAAATGGCAGTCTACATTGACAGCTCTTGCATCAGTAAAGGGAATAATGTAAATTATGACATCTAAGTAGAGAAGTATTCCTCCTCCAATCGTCAGGTAGTTCAGTTTAGTGCTGGACAACTTGATTAGTCTATATATATATATATATATATAGTATTCATACATTATCAATGAAAATTAATTGAAGCATGCGGTTGTACTACATCATATTGAAGAATTAAGGTATACAAGGAGCATATTTCAGAGAGCTAAGTGGAAGATTAATAGCCAGCTCAAGTATTAATTAACATCTATAAAAAAATTATACTTGTAAACTGATAATGTTCAGCTTTGCTTTGTAAGAGCCATAATCATGGACGATTATGACTCTAGATAATTGAAGAAAGCTATACCAAGTGGCTCTGAGGAATATTATAGTGACCTCCAATTAGTAGCATTGAACACAAATACAATATCAACTCACTTTGTGTTCCTAAATACCAAGTTGAAGATTAAACAAATGCTGGCAAACACAATCCCGGCCCCAGATAGAAGAGTGTATATCACAGTCAGTGCCGTGTGAACAGATACAATGACAATTCTTGGAGTTCCATCATACGGGATTCCTTCTGTGTAATATTATCAGAGATACCGTTAATTAATCTCACTATAATGCTCTGACTTAGGTTTTCTAGTTAGGAAGGTCATGACTCAAATTATGTAAATGTACAGAGGATACAAAGTACAAAGGAAGGGATAAAAAGACAATAGCATTGATAAAAGCATAGATCATGCCCCAGCATAGAATGAATGTAAGAAGTGGATGTCACTAGAGATCTAATTCAGGACTGCTTGCTGAATGTACAAGCATTTTACTCTTGAACAATATGCCAACCCAGGGGGCAACACATTTCTCTGGAGTATCACTCTCAACATGCTACCAGTAAATTATAATATTCAAAGAATACATTCAAAATTCTTTTTATTATATATGTAACTGTGACTGCTTTAATTTTTTCATTCATTCTGTATTGTTAAAAAAAAAACTTGTGAAAGAATAAACAAGAAATCTAAAAGGCTGAACAAATTGTAAAATAATAACACTTATGTATACTAATAATAATGAAGCACCAAAGGTGTGAACCCTCAGCACTACTATACACTAGCTAGCTATTACAAAATCCTCTCGGACCAAAAGAATAATTTATTTGGCGTATACCTAATCTGGTATCAATGTAGCCCGTGCCATGTAAAAAGTGGATATATTTGCTGCTTTATAACAGAAGCTATACATGCCAGGGGACAGTCAATGGTAGTTTACTATATAAACATAAGCTACAGCCTTAAGCAGAGCTACTTCGGGCAGCAAGCAATTATTTTCTCATGTGATTACAATGTGAAGGGGCATCACTGCTGAAGCTAGATCTTATAAGGTGATGACTGCTTTGCATTTTCTCATGGATCAGTCTGAAATCTAAAAAAAAAGTGGCACTATAAAAGGTCTTAAATTGTTGTTCTGAGTAAGTTCATACCTTAATCAACAGTAAATTGTCAGTAATCTTCAAAATCAGAGCATAACTGACAGACAGACAGACAGACAGACAGAACGACTACAACAACCTCTTGCTCATGCACGCTGAGTTAATAACATCAACGATAATACCTGTCCACGTTGCAGATGCACTTCTAACCGATTCATAATAAAAACTCTTGTTTGTAGCATTCTCCAAGATGGTCCCAACAGTCACCACACCAAAGCTGCTACTAGAACCTAAGTAATAAAATTGTACACAAAGAAAGCAATACATTTGAAATAGAGAAAGTGATTAATGCCAACTAATAAGGCATGTGCTGTTTAAGAAGTATTTCCAGATAATCTATTTTTTATAGATAAAGCATAATTCTATTTTTGGAGAAATTCTTAATGGAATAGACAGTTGAAAGTTGTATAAAATGAGCACGGTGAAATAGCATAGTGAGACAGCTAAGTAGAGTTCATGGTATGGCAGAACTAGCTATCAATGCACTAACTTTTGCGGTACTGTAGAATAGTAAAGCCATTAAAGACTCTAATGCCACTGTCATCAAACTTCACGTTCCCCTGAAGTAGGCACAAAGTCAAATATATACACTTTAAAACCATAATATTGTCACTTACAGAGATTCCATTGAAGGATGTTTTAGAGAGATACTTAAACATACTTCCCAATAAGATGTCATTTTCATAAGTGAAATTTTCTAGTGTGAACTCAGTGGTATTGTAGAACTTTTTCCAAGCCTCATGATAGGATTCATTCTGGTTAATATCTGTAACAAGTAAGAACTTTAGATACCTATTCTGATATTTACATCACCAAATTCAAACTTAGTTTTACCAAATTACTGCGATTATACACAATGAATTTTCTATTGTTATTCATATCTTAGAGCGACATATATTTGTTTTATCATTAAAATTTTGAATTGTAATAGCTATTTACTTAAGTTAAAATGGAGTGCCATACCATTGATAGTGTTATTTAGGGCATAAGCCAGTGTATAAACACCATCGTAGCAGTAGTGAGATATCCCCAACTGTGTAGGAAATAATAGAGGCTCTCCAAGAAATGGTTTCTCTAACTGTAAGTATTGCTCTCCACTCTGTAATAAGTTGCAGAGAAGTTTATCAATCAACCTTAGTGCAACAAGTTATTACAATAACAACACCCATGTTATATATATATACTTAACTGTTAAAACGGGGTGCTTAAATAACACCTCGTGAGGTGTTTACCAGGAGGTGCTGTCTGGACACCCCACTTTGAGCCCTAACTTCCACACCAATGCATATTATACCAAGTTAGAATATATAATAATAGCTAATAACCTTTAGTTTCTTTATTTCAAATATTTTTTAACTATGGAGACAATATAAAGCCTTAAAGTGGGGTGTCTAGGCAACGCCTCCTATTTAACACCAAAGCTAAGTTATCCAAACACCCCATTTTTAACACGACTATAACTACGTAGGTTGCAAGTGCTTGACAGATGGTCAAAAAAATTAGTGTCAGATTGAGATTCAGACTGTTATTACTTTGTCACTATTATAATTCTGTCAAACAGCTTATTATCTAGTGTAGCTCTACTGTGTACAACTACTCATGCCAATATATATATTATATATATATATAATATATATATATATATGCTCATATACTTTAATCCAATTCAAATTAGTCTCATGGCTATAATACAAAAAACATTAAATTAAAAAAAATTCTTACTATTCCGGTGTCTGATACAATATCATTTCTACTCTCTGATTCGGTAAGGGAATGGTAGTTTAAAAAAGCCAATGTGTCCTGCAGTACAACTTCTCTGTCAGCTACAGTGCAATTGAGACCATCTTCCTCCACCTTCCACCATTCATGTCTATACCAGCCAGACAGCAGAAGGTATTTGGGTTGTATGATGTTCAATCTGTATGCCTTTAAGGCATGAAACATTAACATACATGCATTGCATCACAAACAAATAAAATTAATTTTCTATATACATATATTCATAGCAGCCAGACGGTTTTGGAGGGTTTAATCGGGCATCATTTTGTCCAACCAGAACTAATATGTACTATATTTTGAGAAATTTTCTCAAGCCATTTCACATAATAATTCCTTTCTATTGAGCATGATCGCCATATTTGTGCTGAAGTACACCGCTAGTTAAGGCAGGGGTGATGGAAGTGTGGGGGCATGAGGCACAGATCGTATAGATTTAATGGAGTTAAGCATTGAATTGCATTGGGAAACTATTACAGAGCTTAGTTAATATGAAATTATATTTTTCATGAAATATAGAAGTGTTTTTCATGAGAGTAAATTGGAGTGTGATACACAGTGCCCCTCTCTCCCCCTTCCCCCCACTCTGAAGCAGCTTACATCACTCCTGTAAAGAGTTAATAGTCAGTAATGTTTACTTCCTGACAACAATTAAAACTGAACGCAGTAAATGTTTTACTAGGTGTGGTTTAGTTCAAGTCTAGTGGGCCCTTTTGTTACCAATCACCTTCCTAAACTCCTGCATTTAATCAGTGTAAGATGGCACCTTCCTAAACTCCTGCATTTAATCAGTGTAAGATGGCACCTTCCTAAACTCCTGCATTTAATCAGTGTAAGATGGTACCTTCCTAAACTCCTGCATTTAATCAGTGTACGATGGATAATCAACAGCTAATATAATCAATGAATTCCTTTCAGCCAAATATACGTCCACTTAGCTAAATTCCTCATCACATTTACATAGTCTAGTTAAATTTTTAAGTCTGTTGTGATTTGTGAACAATTGCTACAATCAACAGAATTACCTCACAGGCTATCCGTCTGGCTTCACTTGGAAATGCAGCTACAATAAATATTCTTGCAGATAAATTCTAAAGATAAATAAGTTACAAAGAATAAAAATTTGTAACATATTACTCACAACATCTAACATTCCAATGTTTATAAATTGTGGCTTTCTTCTCTTCATACATCAGTTGGTTAGAATATTAAATAGTATGAACTAAAGCATTTAAATAATAGACTTCACTAATGTATTATTACATACTAGCAAGTACCCCGCCACATAGTGGCACTTGGCATTTGCAAAGTAAGAATGCAGTAGCACAAATTATCTTGCTCAGTTACCATTCTCTTTGACCCTCTCGTATTTTTGTGTTAGCTTGGATTACGACTCTGTCCCAAACTTCACTAAACAGAATCCTCCGGTTTACCGATCATTACCCGTATCACCCTAGAAATTGACTGTTTACCGATTTGAGTCCTTTTACGGGTGCAGTTAAAACTCAAAAACTTACTAGAGTTCCATTTCTATTCTATTTAGTGGCGGTGGTAAGTTCATACGCTATTTGTCATAGCTATAAGCCTTAAGCAACAGTATTTACTTGAAAATTTCATTGTCCACTAGACTAACCACGAAGGTAAGTCTTGCGTAGGTATGTTCAGTTGCGTGAAAGTATTGTGCGTTACAACTACTATTAAGAATATCACAAAGAAAAAGTTTAAATAAAACGTCTTGTTTTTTATGTTGTTTTTCTTTTCTTTTCAATTCAAACAGTTGCGGGGAGTGGTTACTATGGCATTGAATGCCTTTACCATATTATACGTAATTTAAAAACTCAACCGTTTTTCAGTAGCTTGAGTGTTAGAAGTTAAATATTAATCATTTAACAATAGTGTAGTTTTAGGCTCGCTCGCCATTTGTGCTTAAGTAGATCACTAGTGTACCTTGTTTTTTAGCTATGAATGAAAATCTAGTTTTTTTAATCGCATTAAGTTTTCTTTGTGAATGTTTACTCCATCCTGTGTAAAGAACTGACACAGAGAATTATTTATTTACGTACAACTGTTCTTATTATTAGCCATTGCGAAAGGAATACTTTCAGGAACAAGCTGTTGTGTTTGATCTTTCAAACTTATATATTAGTCATTTAAAACATTACACAATATTTTACAGATACAGTAATAGATATTTACAAACGGAAGAAGAATGGGATTTTACAATGTCTATGTCAATGTCAGGCATCTATATAATAATACGCTTGTCTGTCAGCAATACCGACAGCTGTAACAACGACTGTGTGCATTTATGAATAATTCACGAGTTGAGCCAGTCTAGTAAAGTGTTGTCAAATGGGTCAGTATGTTTCTCTTTTTCTTCTTCTTTTATTTAAAAATTTTTTTTTTCCTACTTTGGAAAGAGGACACAGGGGAGGTGACAATAGAAAGAGTATTAGCTTTATTACATCCATTTGTTATCTGTCAGGATAATTATGAAATGGAGTTGACTCCTGGTATGTGCCCAGTGTACTTGCATTCCACTTTGGGCTGTCATGCCATTAGTCCCTTCATATTTCCTTTATTTTATTTATTTATTTGTATAGTTTTTATATATTATCGTTTTTTCCCCTATTTTTGTCTACGATGTACCTACCCTCACCATGATTCTTATCTTTCTCTGAAAGAACACCCATCATTTTGCCAACAAAAAAAATGAACTTACAAATAAATCATCTCCAAGGGATGAGATGCCTCCTTCTCCTCTTGGTATTAATGTCTCAGAATATGAAAATCCATCTATAGTTTCCACCAGGGACCTAAACTTTCGAATGGTCTAAGATCACAATCATTGTTTGCTAAAAACTTGATATTAATTTGCTCGATAATTATTTCCTCACCACAGTGAATAAGTTTTCATCTTGAAGTATGACTGAGACTCTTCTCCAGTTGTATCTCAAGAACAGAACATGGAAGACAGAAGCCAGAGTGTCATCAGAATTCAGCATTTGGAAGTAGTAAGGGAACATCACCCTGTTGCGAAGACTTGGTGATGATGAAACACAAGATATCTGCAAGATTGCAAGATAATGTTATAATTGTCATCATAGGTATTGGACAGTTTGGATTCAATTCGTGGTGGATTAACTTAAGTATGTGTCTATTTCATAGTAGCTAGCTTAGGTGTTCTGTATTATCTCGATTAAAGTGTAGTAATTTTTTTTAATTTAGTGCTGGTTGGTCAGATAGAAGATAAAGTACTGAAACAGAAGAAAAATTATTGAATTGTACAATATTTCATTATAGCTATTTTTTAATTACATTGTTCCATTAATTTCATTGATATTATGATAATTTCACCAAAATAGAATGTAATATTTGATGTTAATACTGCTGCATGTATAAGTAATTATGAGCCGTATTAGGATGAACGTTTTTCTACTTTGTAATTAGTATAATTAGTAATTAACCTGAATTTCCTATTCATGCTTTCTATTAAAAGTGTGGGTAGAGTCAATTAGAATTAACTGCATTAGAAGTAGTCGATTTTAAGTAGGCAATGTTTAATCATCGTCACTTTATTATCAGTACTACCCAGTAATATCAGAAAGTTAAAACAGAAGCCGTCTTTTCCTTTCTGTTTGGATTCAGACATAAGCAGCTTGTGTTCCTTGTTTGAATAATGCAGTCCTTGGTGTAAAGGAAACCCAGTCAGTGAACTGAGTACAGCTATACAATAAACTAACACAGATGCCTTACCTACTCACCCTTTGTGGGTAGACATTCTAATTTATCTACAAAAACATTTTTGTTGCCATTTTTTAAAGCATTTTTTTAACTTTTAAGAATTTTCAATTCACATTTATCACATTTAAATGCATAGCTACTTTTAATGTTATTGAATAGGAATGTTCAGCTAGCCAAAATATTAGAATAATAAAAAGAAAGAAATATCTCATTATAACTGGAAGTGAAAGAAAATACATAAATTTGAAGAATAAAAAAAAGTCCATTACATAATACGAAGCCTGACAAGCAAAACTAGAACACTTCCACTCCCATATTATTATTAAGTGGTGACTTGTTAAATTACTGGTACAAAACTGGAATTCATCCAAGATTCTGTGAAGGCTCAGGTGCATTTACTTCCATGGATTCAAATACTTATTGAGGTGACTAGACTTGTTTAAACTACAATGCCTACATTTAATGTTTTATAATAAAACCTTACAATGATATGTTTTTGACAACTAATTAGTGCTACACTATACAATATATACAAGGAACTCATGAGTTATCTCATTCTCATTCCATAAAACAGAGATTCTGAATCTGATAGCACGACTTAGTAAGAGCTATTATACGTTAGTATAATGTGCATGGTCAAAATTACCAATGCTCCTATAATATCAAGCGATAATAAAGGGAGATGTGAAGGACAGTATCCAATAGACCTACAGTTACAGTTGCTATACTAACTTACATACATGCATGATGGCCTTACTTGCGTGATGTTGTAGAAGTATGATATTAAAGCAGTGGACTCTGTGGCTGGAGAGCATCCTGATCCAAGGATGGCCAACTTGAAAGGTTCCCGCAGGACTTGGGCAAAGAAAGCATCCAGACCTTCTGTCTGATTACACTAATACAACAGTATACTAATGTGCATATAACAAGGACTATTATAAGTATAATTGCTATTATTCATAGCTATTAATTTGCTAAATTTCAAAAGTTTTTATACTAACTTTGGAGTCCGTGAAAGTATAGTGCAGCGTGTACCCAGGCAATAGGAAGGGATCGCTGTTGATCCTATCCAGCGCAACTTTCACTCCAGCGACTGATCCTGACCCATCAAACAGGCTTAGCGGACCCCCCAGACTCTGGGAGAGAGCGAAGTATAATGGAGTCCTTCCCTGAGTGACTGCAGGATCGTTAGGATCCGGGTACACTTCGAGATAGTTCTGAGCTTTCAGGAGAGAGAGACTGCAGAAGAAGTAAACGCAAAACAGCAGCATTTTTGGACAAACTGATTAATGGAGTTACCACCAACTCACCAATACAAACTTGTGAGGCTAATCGCGCGCATTATACATTTTTTTCTTCTTTTTTTTCTTCCCCCCCCCCCCCCCCCCCCCCCCCCCCCATCTTCCTTCCTTCCTACCCTTCCTTCCTAACCTTCCTTCCTTCCTTTATTTATTTATATTTTTAACTTGAGCGGTCTGTTTGTAGCGGTGGTGAGTGCTAGAATTCTACCCGGATGGCCCCGTTGCCATACAGAACAGGAATCAGACTTTTGCAGCCGTCGCATATTTGTGTGTGTGGAGACTGCCAAAGTTGAAAATGAATAGAGTTGATGGCTTAGAGGAGTTGAACAAGGTAGCTTGAATCAGTCCAAGAGAAGTGTCATCAATGTAAAAACATAAGAAAAGAATTAAGAAATGGCCAGGCTTGAGTGCGTATCTACGACGCAACAGCACGCGTAGCAAATGTATGCGCGGGATTCGCAGCTACTTATTACCGGCCTGATTGGTAAGGGGTCTAGAGTTTGCGTGTTAGTACTATACAAGATGTACAAATGAGAAAATGTCGTGACAGTTTGTTCACAGAAACAAGTTTAGGAGCTGGGCAGATTTTTTTACTTGACTACGCACAAACTTGCAAATTGAAAACCGTGTAAACGAGGTGTGAATTAAAGCCAAAGCTGTTAGTCTTTCACCACTAGTTTGGGTAAGAACAAAAAATAGTTGTTCAGAACAAGGACTAAGGAGACAATAGCTACAGCCTACTCATAGCTTTACTGCTTCACTAAGTGTCTATGGGCATTCTCTTGGAGCAACTTTCTAATAGCCTGACAAATTCTTATCAAGTACCTCATTACTGGGTAGGTCATCAGAATATAAGCTACCATGCTAATATCATAACATATAAGCCACACAGTTACCAGTTGCTGCAGCTTGATAACTTCATTAGATTCCATCTAATCTGATGAGCATTGAAGACAGCTAAAAGGAGTGTGACTTCTCATTCTCTAACAGGGTCAGTGCTGAAGGAATTCCTGCCTCTTTTGTCTCGTGATCTGATAAGCTAACTACTTTTGACAGTCTTGCTCAATTACTAATGCAATCTTTCCATTTTTAACAACAGATATCTTTATAAGATCAAGTACTGAGGCAAGCACACTGTTTTTATCTCAGCAGCATTAGTAGCATGATGTGAGGGCACTTATACTCAAAATTAGCAGCTGTACTTCAATGAATATCATTAATTTATAAAACAGGGAGGGGTTGGGTGGGCTTGTAACCCCCTGAACTCACTCCCACCCCCATCCATTACCTATGACCCAGACATTAATTCTTTCGATTTTCTTGAGGTGGCCATATATACTTAGCTACTTCACTGCAGATCACAAATCAATACTATGAAAGGAGATAATATAGGAGGGTGTGGCCTAACAATGGCTACTTTCTGAATCACTGGTCTAATTGAAACTGAATTTATTTGCAAGATCAGGAAAAACAGGCTAAGTTATGACAACACAAGAATAACTTTGCATAACTGACTAGTACAAACATTACAGACTAGTATGTATGGATTAGTTCAAGCTACAGCAATTTAGATAACCATTCTTGTGCATAGATATGAATGAAAGTTATTGAAAGGCTTGAATAAAACATGAGTGCAGCCAACCAAAGGCCATTTTCAAGTAGCTCACAGATCAGCCAGTTTTGCCTAAAAGGAGTTGTTGCTACAGGAACTACTTTAGGAGTGGGATCTTATGGCTCTGTTGTAGAGGTAGGTGGTACCCACTGAGAAGAATAGGTTATTCAGATGTTAGCTATATACTGTAATGACAGGTAAAATATTGTGGAACAACTTGTGCGGCAAAGCAGATTCACGGAATTCTGTTACAATCTGTCAATGAAGGAGTTCAGGATATTATAGCTAAGTATGAACAAGAATGCAGACTAATGGCTGGTCTCCGTCATCCAAACATAACACAGTTCCTTGGTCTGTGTTTCCTGGAAGGCTTCCAACTTCCACTTTTGGTTATGGAGAGACTAGAAATGAGTGTTCATGACCTTCTAGAATGTTCTCCTAATATTCCACTTCCAGTCAAGATCTCTATTCTCACAGACACATGCAGTGGACTAGTGTATCTACACAGTATGGAGTCTCCTATAGTCCACAGAGATCTTACTGCAAGAAATGTCCTCCTGACTGCTTCTCTGACTGCTAAGATCACAGACTTGGGCAACTCTCGCATGGTGAATTTTAGACCAGGTCAGCTAGCACAGACTCTGACTAAGAATCCAGGGACCACTGTGTACATGCCACCAGAGGCTCTCAGTGAGAGCCACAGATATGGACCATCTCTAGATGTGTTCTCATTCGGACATCTTGCTCTGTTTACTCTTACTCAGGTATAAAAGAATTTGTAGTCAGAATTACAGTAATTGGGAACAGAACAATGAAATTAATTAAAATTCATAATTAGTGCTGCTGAATAGATTGATGCTATATTTAGCGATTGTCGTATATACTTCTGCCACTAACTTTATTATATTGCAAATGGTAATATATAAACTGAAGTATTCCAAGTTTGCAATTAACACACACAAAAGAATATAGAATGTTCTACAAGATATCAATAATATATAGTAATCTCATCAATTTTCTCCGTTCGTAGCTAACTAGCAGTAAAAGAAATATGTAAAAATTACATAGATATATTTTTCTTTGAAGAAACATGACTTTTGACAGCATTTTCTTAAGTAAATATAACAGTGCCATCTAACCAAAGTAATTAAATTGATTGAATGGCTATAGCATGGATGTATGCAAATTGTCAATGTGTACAATAACCCATAAATAAAAAATGATAAGCTATATTTAGGACATGCATATGTCAGATGTTTCCAGGTGACCTGCTGTCCAGTACATATCCCAATCCTTCTAATCCTGACCAGCTCATTGCTCGTTCAGAAGTGGATCGTCGTCAGACTTACATGGCCACATTGGAAACCACATGTGGTGCATCTCATCCAGTGCTACTAGATCTTGTGAGACAGTGTCTTCACAACACTCCAGAGAGAAGGCCATCGAGCCAGGACCTGCTGGTTAGACTACGGGAAGTGAAGACAGAGTTAGAGAGTGTGTATGGAAGAAGTATTGTGAAGCAGCTCAATATTGCCAGTATCTTGTATTTAAAGGAAACTAAGGACAAGGAAAAAACAATACGTGAACTTCAGGTATGAATAGAGCATGTTTTTGAGAGCCATTATATGTATTTTATTATAAGAAATACAAGTACTACCTGTAGTAGACTGAAAATGATTGGATATGCTCATTAATTTGCTTGCATATTTTTTTGCCTGTTTGTTAAAATCTTTAATTTTTCTTTTCCCCCTCCATTTTATACTTTCATCTCTTCTTTACTTCTCTTTATGCCTTCCTTTCTTTCATTCCACTTACTATAATTAGAGTTCTGAACGAAAATTGAGAGCAGAAAATGAGGAGTTAGCGATCACAATAGACAAGATGAAGAGTAGGATCGAAGAACAGCAAATTATTACAGATAATGTTTGCAATGAAAATAAAACTCTTAAAATCTCTTTATTCCAACTTGAGCAAGACAACAAGGAGAAACAAACAGCATTGAAGAAGGCTGAGGATGAATGCAGTCATTATGTTGATTTGAAGCATAAACAAGAGCAACAACAGCACAACTTACTTGAAAAACTGAAGCATTATGAAGTTGAAGTAGAAAAATTGAAGACTCAGTTGAGTACAAAGGATAGAAGTGAGGTAATGCTATCAATTACTTCGTAATCTTATAGAAATGCTATATATTTACAAGTCAATATCCGTCCAATCAACTGTATTCGTTTTCTGTTGACTGAAAATAGATTGCATGTAGACAATATCAAATCAAAGCATATTATAAATATTTGATATAATTGACACCTACCATTACCCCAATAATGTATATGACATAGCTACATGGATATTTACAAATATATTTTAATGAAATAGTTAGTAGTATCGATTTTATCTTTAGTCTTCTTACATAGACTGTTCAAATAAGGTAGTTATAAACTAATCCTTCAAATTAACTTCAATGTTATGATATTAGACACCTTCAATGAAATTGAACTGGAGGCGTGGTCCTGATATGCCATTGGCTATGAGTTCATACATACAAGCAGTAGAAATTGATGGTATTGTTTATGTTGGAGGAGGAGGAACAGATAATGAGGAAGACGACTACAGAGTTATGGCCTACAACACACAGTCCTGCCAGTGGCACACTCTACCTTCACACAGCACCAAGTGGTTTGCGATGACCAGCGTCAACCAAACACTAGTCCTGGTAGGTGGCCGCACCAGATACTTCCCTTCCACCAGCAAGCTCAGTGCTTGGCAGCCCGACAGTGTCACATGGACACGCCCATTTCCGCCTGTGTCCATGCCACGCAGCCTTCCATCAGCTACGACATACAAGCATTGGCTAGTAGTGGCAGGCGGACACTACGATCACAACACACCTATTGAAATACTACATGTTACCAACATGCAGTGGTCTACCAGACAAACTTCACCAACACCTTGGAAACGGATGAAGTCAGCTACAATAGGTGACACCTGGTACCTAATGGGTGGTGGGGAAGGTATTTATTGCAAACCTAATGTCTACTCAATATCTTTGGAAGCTATGGCTACTCAGCCGGAGTTTTGCCACAAATGGAAGAAGCTGCCTTCTCTCAGTTGTACCGATTCCTGTCCAGTTAATATTAACGGATGTTTATCGGCTGTAGGTGGTTACGACACGGACAATAATCAACCTGTGTCCACTATTCTATGCTTCCAACCTGAAACTGACACCTGGGTCCAAACTGGTGATTTGCAAACTGCTAAATACCACTGTACATGCTTCATTGTCGCTGACCAGATATACGTGATGGGAGGGTCGGATGGTAACACTAAGTTGAAGGAAACACTTCTATCTATAAAACTATGATTATTTTTACATATTATAATATATGTAATTGTCAGTGTCTGTTTTTGTTCATAAAGAGATAGTGTCAGACTCACATCTAATTTTCATCGAACAGCTTCATTAAATCCATTTTTATAACAACCTGAATATACTTTCACTACGTACTCATGCACACTTGACAGCATAGTTGTTGTAGCTATACAAGCCATAATTGAATGTGAATTTATATTCTTTCAGACATACATGTACCTATAGTGTATACATAAAACTATACTGAGACACACCGGTATATGTTGTTGATTTGATACTGGAGAATATCATGAGTCTGTCGGCTTAGTATTTACACGAATGCCTCAGGCACAAGTGTAAATGCAGACTATCAGATCAGTGATATTCTCTGGTTTCAAATGAAATAAATTTATTGAGTACAAAGAATAAAGCAATGACCTGGGGAGATGTAATATCCCACTGTATTAACTAAGAACACAGGTAGCTTGGGGAAAGACTGCCCTACAAATAAATTTATGCATTTCCTACTGGTATAGGGACAGATCGGACTACACATCACAGTAGCCAAGTAGTAGTAATGTACCGTACCGCTGTGCCAACCGGAAAATATTGCGCGTGCGTTAGAATAAGATCACATGATCCACTCGGCAAGCTTCCGGGGTGAAAGTTGAACCAGTAGCAAACAAACCTAACGACTCCTGAGGCTTTCAAAGTTAGACCCTTTACTACTTGTATATGGAGAAATTTAAAGGCAAGGATACTACCAAGCTACTTCAAACACTGAAACAGTGCGTCGGGAGGAATTCTGGACCCGGGTTATCGCCGGAGCTGAGAGAACTGATAGGCTTTCTGAAGTCACAAAGATTACGTCATCGAAGTGACGCCCACGCGTTCTGCGCGTCTGGACAAGGCATGCGCATTCTTCAGGAATTAGTGCGAGATTGCGAGAGTGGGCAGGACTCCAGAGATTTGGTTCTGGTACTTGGAACCATTGGGAACCTGTGTGCACTAGGCACCGAAGCTAGACAAACGGTGAGAGTTTACATCCTACTCTAGCATGCATGATATTAGCTTTTTCAAACGTCTAAACCAATTCATATATAATAAAAAGTTTAAATAGTTAGCTGATGTAGGCTATGTGGTTTACAAGGAGTTAAATTATTTCTTTCAACTAACCTTCTTTCCTCATTGTGTTGGCAGGTAGAGAAGAACAGTTTGGAGAAGACAAGTGAGTCAATGGCGGGAGAAAGAATTATCTAGGACTAGAAATAAATTTAACGGTGTAATTAGCTTTGATTTTACCCTTCCCTCCTATGCCATGTAAGGTATATGTTATTTGCACTCGAGTAAGCAACAGTGCAAGACAGTGCATTTGTAGATGATAGAATGATGTTGATCTGGGTTATTGAGTTTGATACCTCAGCAATGGCACGTGCCACTAGTTTTTGTGGTATAGCAAGCGTCGTCATACCAATACAAAATTTGAGTTTTAATCGCCAGACTCGTGCTATATTTAATGTAACCACAAGAAAACTCCAAGTACTCAAGTACTGGTTACCTAGGTGGTGATACTATAGAATTCCTTATTACCAATCATTCTCAGGTTAGTAGCTAGTCTGTGATGCTGATGCTGATTGTCCAAATGTTACTGTTACTGATTCTTTATCTTAGTGAAAATCTTGTTTTTGTTCACTTGTTGTATAGTTGGATATTTAGATTCCCATTCCAGTCCTGAAGTGGTGTGTACAGTGATACGGGTATTGGCCAACCTGGCTTTGGACCACACCCACAACCACACCCTCCAAGAACTGGGTGTGGTCAACAAACTGTCTCAGCTACTTTCTCAGTCGGACTATGACCTCTCCTGCAAGATCAGCATCACGCGTGCTCTTAGGATCCTCTGTACGAGCCAAGATTGTCGGGATGAACTAAAATGGAATAAAGGCGTAGAAGCTTTGGTTGAAGCTCTGCGCTCGGACAATGATGATTTGGCCTCCGGTGCTGTTCAGGCGTTAGAAGTTGTCAGCGTGGATGACGACATCCTGTGTTGCCTTGGCAACAAAGACATGATGCAGCACGTGGTGAAGTTTTGTTCGCACAATAAAGCCAAGGTGAAGAGAAGTGCCCAGTCGGTACTTCTGAATGCCGCTAGGCTAGCAGAGAGTCGGCGTTCCCTCAGCAGTGCAGGAGGTATTGAAACACTTGTAGCACTCATGGACCAGCCTGCGGCATTGCAACATAAAGGTCACCAGGTCAGGGTTCTAAGTGTAACACCATAGTGAGTTTAAAAAAAAACAAAACAAACTTGTGAGGGGAAATGGACTACAATGTATGTGAAAACTTAACTGAGTTGTGCTCTTAAACCTCCTTCCCCCCTCCCATCCTTTTTGGTGCCCATCATAACTCCCTGTCAAGAGAAATTTTTTTGTGCAATGTTGTGAGTTAGGCTGAATATGTGAACATGTGTTGATTCAATTAATTGTACCAATGTTAAGTAATGGATTTGAATATTTTTATAGTAGAATGTTAGAGGATGTTGGGGCTGAGAGATGTTCGGTTAACTGAAATGTTTAGACTGAACACAATAGAAAATGTATTGTGAAAATATAGCAATTCTTCATGTCTGCACGTGCTACTATTAAATTTTAAGTGTTCAGTTAACTGAAGTGTTCTGATAGCCTATGCTTAGATAACTGACATCCTACTGTATGTAATGAGTCTGGAATTATAGGGGACCCCCCTCACTTAATACCACTTGTCTGTGTTGCATTGCCAGGTGAGTGTGAGGCGTGTCGTGTGCGCTCTGTGCATGTGTTGCCGTGACGCCATGAGTCGACAGAGGCTCAGAGACTGCGGCGGACTGGAGAAGATGATCGCCATGCTAGCAGACGAAGGCCATGCCCACTTGCACGGCAGCATCATGGGAGCTCTGGTGGCATTCTACTTTGATGAGATCACCCTCAAGCAAATGGTAACGAAGATGAAGTTGCTACGGGCGCTGAATTACCACCTGCAGATCCTGTCCAAGAAGAAAAGGGAAGAGTTTGAGAAGGAGTGCGAACTTAACGATGACAATGATGAAGAGAGTAATAAGTCCAACCGTCACCTGCACGATGAGAAAGAGGAGGAACGTGAGAAGGTCTCGTTGAACATGGGTTTATCACTGATGCAAGTGGGATGTGAAATTGGTAAAGGGTCTTCACACAGTGATATTAGTATGGAGGTGTCTGGGTTGTCTGGCGTTGAAGAGAATGAAGTGGAGAGCATGCTCGTGGAGGAGGAGGCTGGACCTACTTCTGCTACTAGTTCCACAAGTAATATACAAGCAGAAACCTCGACTAAGAGGAAACTTGCCTTGGATTGTGTCAACGAAGAATCTACTCCTCCTTTGAGCAAACATCCTCGTCAATCCTTCCACGATGGCTCTAGTTCACTGAGTACTCATACTAACACCATTGTCACTGGTGCAACCACTCCCATTGTCACTGGTGCAACCACTCCCACAGGTGCCACGCCCTCAAGAGCTACTCTCAGATATACCACTTGCACAAGTGCCACTCCGTCAAGTTCTGCTCCCACAAGCATCATATCTACTAGTATTACGCCCATGTCCTCTAATGCCATACCCATTGATGCCGCACCCACATCTACTAGTGCCAATCGTACTGATGTCACGCCCATATCTATTAGTGCCACACCCATATCCTCTGGTGCCACGCCCACATCCACGGATGCCACTCCCCCAAGTCTTCTGGACTCTCTTTTGTCTTCTCCGAGTCCCTTCACAGCAAGCCAGTCTGCAGTCGTCTCGTCTCCATGGACACCCACTGGAGGAAGAGGGTTAGGAGAGGTGCGAAGTAGACTGGAAGGCCACGTGGTGATGATGATATCTCGTATTTCACACATCAGAGATTGCCTGCACACATTGTCGTACCCAGACACTCTTACTACCTTGATGGACTACTTGACCTCTGACCCTTCGTGTCCCAGTGAATACATCTTCAGAGTGCTGTCTCGGGTGATGGCCAACGCCCACTGCTTCCAGAATTGTGTCGTGGTATGCATGCCTTCTCGTATGCAGACTTGCCTCAGAAAGCCATACCTGCAGCCACACCCATCCCCATACCCGCAGCCACACCCATCCCCATACCCACAGCCACACCCATCCCCATACTCGTCATCTTCTATTTTGTCCACGTCGTTGGAATTTTGTCAACAAGTAACGGTGGATGGGAGGTTAAAGTTCATGTTGCTCGAACTGCTGATTGCCATGGGGAAGAATGCAGATTGCGCGTACGGCCAGGGCGTGTTGGAACACTTGTATCTCACAGGTGGGGAGAGAGAGAGGCACGCTAGCTGTCTGGCTGCAACACTGCTATGCAAGTGAGTATTTGTTTGTAGTGTTGAGTGTGTATGTACATGTGCGTATGTGTATGCGTGTGTGCGTGTGAATGTGTTTGTGTGTGTGCATGTGTATGTGTGTGCGTGTGAATGTGTTTGTGTGTGTGTGTGCGTGTGTGAATGTGTTTGTGTGTGCGTGTGAATGTGTTTGTGTGTGTGTGTGCATGTGCGTGTGTGAATGTGTTTGTGTGTGTGCATGTGTATGTGTGTGCGTGTGAATGTGTTTGTGTGTGAGAGGTTACATGTGATCTTCTACCAACCACTGCTCATGTGGTAGTTTCAGTAATCTTGATCGCAGCGTGGGTGTTGCACTTATGTTGTAGTGCTAGTGACATAGATGGGTGGGGCAGGGAAGGTAGGGAGCACATTGTTGTGAATACATATACTTATACCATGGTTGCTGCGGTAACACCCATGGATTAAAAGTGATATTTTCCCGGTGATTTTTCTTGGGGCTATGATATTTTCCCGGTGCGCTTGGGGCTATGATATTTTCCCGGTGCGGTGTCAAGTGAATTCTTCCTGTTTCCAGCCCAAAATTAAAATTCAATTAAAATTCAATTGAAGCACGCCAGAAAGTTTACTTTAGCAAGTTTACTTTAGCAAGTTTACTTTAGCATTGTAGCTGCCAGCTGTTATCTCCAGATCTAACTCTACCTGGGCTGCTCAGCAGTAAGCAGTAAAGCAGCTAGCTGTGGTAAATTCCTGTGGTATGAGAGCGCAGGAGAGTTATATGTGGTAGGGCTGGTCCCATATAGGTGGATATGAGAGAGTAGTAGTAGCAGCAACTATGGTATAAAACAGTTATGCCATGGCAACATCGGGGTTATGGAATATCACCGCCCTTATCCCTCGGGCTTCGCCCTCAGGATCGGGACGGTTATATTCCATAACCCCTCGTTGGCCATGGCATAACTATTACATATATGCGGGAATGTTGACCTGTTTTAGTTGCTACATAATAATTAATATGGTGGAAGTTTTTCTCTTTGGAATTGACTGTACTCTAGGACGCCCAGGATTGCTGATTAATGTGAAAGTGCTGAAGATTTATCTCGGCAACCAACCCACGGTGTTTTCTTTTGTTATACAGTACTGCTGTGCTACTGTCATGTTCTAAATCGGAAAAAAAAAATATGCATACATTTATTTTTCATATTTTTTTTTCGCGTCCAATTCATCTTGCGTTCATTGTATTCTTTTCTTCTATTCTCCTGGAAAATTTAAAAAAAAGTTGATAATGAATTTGTCTGCTGCTTTGAAATAATGCAAGAAATGTTTTTACATGTTGGAATGGGGGATATAACTAACCCTACATCTAGTCAGCTTAAAGCAGCATTTCAGTGTTTTTTGTCAATTACATATTTATTGTATGTACATTCAGTTACAATAGTGGACTAGTACACATGTAGATAATAATATTGTATGCTCGTTGCTATGCAAAATTCTATCTATTGAAGTTATTAGTTTATATAATTATGTAGCATAGAAATAGAAAGTTGTATGATGTTGAGACTCGAGAGTGCTTTAGCTAATGGGAAGTGGCTTACAGATGTATATATGTGTGTTATATTAAACAGTTTGTGGATTACATGACCAACAATTGCCATTATCATTTGTACTAAAGCCATGAATGTGAAAAAAGATTGTCATGTGTACAGTATATTTTTTGACAGTGTCTTCCTAATGTACTGATGGTGATGTAATATCACAATGCATTATACGACTATTATAATTATTATTATTATTGTTGTTGTTGTTGTTGTTGTTATTAATACTAGTGATGTGCTTGAGCACAAATGGCGAGCGAGCCTAAAGACTATAATATTTTTATATGAATGATTTTGACTTCTAACACTAAAGCTACTGAAAATAAGGTCCAGTTTGTTTATTTAGCATACAGGGTGAAGGGATTTCAGTGCCATAGTAACAACTCTCTGCAACTGCTTGAATTGAAGGAAAAAAACAACAACAAAACAATACACGTTATTTAAACATTTTCTTTGTGATATTCTTTAGCTAGTAACACGCAATGCTTTGACACAACTGGACATGCACCTACAGACTTACCTTCGTGGTAGTCTAGTGGACAATGTATTTTCAAGTTGTTGTGTTTTGACCAGAACTGGACCCTTTCTTTAGTAATTTATTATTTTCTGGATGAACTGTGAACTGACAAAACTCAAAAGTGAACACAAGGATATACCATGGTAAAACACACACGTACACAAATTGATTAGGTGATAAGAGTAAGGCCTTGTGTATGTGTTACACTTGAATGAATGTTAATGAGTGTTAATGGGTGTGATAATAAACACAGACAAGTGAATGTTTACTTCTGTCCATACACTACACTCCTCCCTCCTTAGAGTCTTTCTTCTTACCAAACCCATAATAATCTGGGGCTTGCCTTGTCCTCGCGGAACGTCTCACATTTGGCGTAGCGGCCACTGACATATTCCTGGCAGCACTGGAGCCGTCATGACCTGATGCGGTAGGTTCAGGGTGCTCTTCGGACATGGTTATATTGGTGCTTTCGACGGTTCCACCGGGAGGTTCAGCAGCTGCTTGTGACATCGACTGCTCCTGACCTGTCACTGCTGAACTAGAGTCTGTCCGGACTACTGCTGGTACTGGTACTGGTACTGATGTCGACACACTCACTCCGTCTTCCCAGGTAGGTTGTTCAGTTTCAGCAGGCCGTGCTTGCCTCCTCCGGACGTGATCTACATGACGTCTCCAAATGCGTCCATCACTGAGCTTGACTTGCACTGACACTGGTCCTGTAATCTTTTCCACGACGGCTTCCCTCCAACTATCTTGACCAGAGTTGTTGAACTTCCGTACATATACTTCCTCCCCCTCTATGAAGGTTCGCTGTCTGGAATTAGTGTCATGAACTTCTTTTTGCTGTTGCTGCTTCTTTTCCACAACTGACACCACGTTTGGAAAACACAGGTCTAGTCGAGATGTAGGTCTTCTCTTCATCAGTAACTCCGCTGGGGAAATTCCTGTAACTGAATGAGGTGTAATACGGTAGTTGAACAGAAATCGAGAAATCTTTGACTCCAATGTTCCATCCTTCAATCGTTTCACTCCTTGCTTAAATGTTTGGACAGACCTTTCCGCCAATCCATTAGTAGATGGATGGTACGGGGCACTAGTGATATGTCGAATACCATTGCAATCCATGAATCTTTTGAACTCCGCACTTGTAAAAGTGGTAGCATTGTCTGAAACCAAAATTTGTGGCAACCCGTGGGTGGCAAAAATTTCCCTGAGCTTTTCAATAGTGTAGAACGATGTGATTGACGGCATCTTGTGGACTTCCAGCCACTTTGAGTGTGCATCCACTAAGACCATAAACATGCTGCCACCAAAGCAAGGTCCGGCAAAATCGACATGTAGTCTTGTCCATGGCCTCTTCGGATATTCCCAAGGATGTAACGGTGCTACTGGTGGAAGAGGGCGAGATAGTTGGCATGTGCTGCATTTCTTGACTAAAGTCTCAATAGCAAGGTCCAATTCCGGCCACCACACGTATCCCCGAGCTAAGCTTTTCATCCTGCATATACCTGTGTGGGCCTCATGAAGAATTTCCAGTACTTTCTCTCGCCCCTGAGGTGGAATGATTATCCTCGATCCCCACAATAAGCAACCATCATGAAGAGTAATTTCATTTCTGCGCCGAAAATATGGTAACAATTTCTCGTCCTTGACTTGTCTCGGCCAGGAAGATCTGCAAAATCTCTTGACCATGGCCAGTACTGGGTCTCGCTCCAACCAGCTTCTAATTTGTTCTGCTGTGACTACTGTGGCCTCTAACTGAGCTAGCACTTGTATCACATCTTGAGAGGGCTGTGATTCTTCTTTGGATGCTGGTAGAGGTAACCGACTCAAACCATCCGCATTTCCTTGCTCCTGGCCTGGCTTATAGTCAATGCTGTAGTCATAACCTGCCAATAAGATAGCCCATCGTTGAATTCTAGATGAAGCCATTACTGGAACCGGCCGTGATTCATTGAAGATATGTTTCAACGGCTGATGATCAGTGTAGATCGTGAAGTGACGGCCATACAGATACTGGTGGAATCTCTTGATTCCAAAAACGATTGCTACTCCTTCTTTTTCAAGCTGTGAATACTTTTTTTCAGCTGCTGATAGGGTGCGTGACGAAAATGCTATTGGCCGTTCAGTTCCATCTGCATATTTGTGTGAAATTACTGCACCCACACCATATGGAGATGCATCACATGCTAGCACGATTTCTCGATCTGGATCATAATGCACTAATACTGGTGCCTTCTGTAGGAGGTCCTTGGCCGCCCCAAATACTTGATCTTCTTTTTCACCCCAACTCCACGCACTCTTTTTCTGGAGTAATGCATACAAAGGTGAGAGTGTTGACGACAAATTGGGCAGAAACTTCCCATAATAATTAATAAGCCCTAGAAATGACCGAAGCTCCGCCACATTTTTAGGCTTGGGCGCCTCTCTGATAGCTTTCACCTTTTTATCTGTCGGATGTAGTCCTTGTCCACTAATCCGATAACCAAGGTACTCCACTGATCTTGCCAAAAATTCACATTTTTCTCGTTTCAGTTTTAACCCTGCTTCTTCCAATTTCTTCAGTATTTGCTCCAATTTCTTCAAGTGGTCTTCCACATCCTTGCCTGCCACCAGAATATCGTCAATATAAACCGCGACACCTGGCATACCTTGAAGAAGAGATTCCATCGCTCATTGGAATATGGCTGGCGCCGATGCGATTCCGAAGGGTAGCCTATTGTAACAAAAAAGTCCCTGGTGGGTATTGATGACCACAAACTCTCTGGAGCTCTCATCTAACTCCAACTGACTGTAGGCATGCGACAGATCCAACTTCGAAAAATACTGACCACCAGATAACTTCGTAAAAAGCTCTTCTATTTTAGGAAGAGGGTATGACTCCGTCAAACTCACTGAATTAACAGTGGTCTTAAAATCTCCACAGATTCTGACCGTGGTATCTGACTTGAGCACCGGTACCACCGGAGCTGCCCATTTTGAAAACTGAACTGGTTCTACAACCCCAGTCTCTTGCAACCTTGTAAGCTCCTTCTCTATCTTATCCTTGAGCAAAAATGGTACTGACCGAGCCTTGCAAAATTTTGGCTGAGCATCCGGTTTTACATACAATGACACTTTAACACCCTTCAATTTACCCAATTCCTTACTGAATAATGCAGATCGAGCCTTCAGAACATCTTCCAGTGCACTGGATGCTGTTACCTTGTTCATGCTTGGCCAATCTAGTCTGATCTTGGCCAGCCAGTCTCGTCCCAGTAAGCTTGGGCCATTACCTTGAACCACCAACAAGGTTCCTTCGATCTCTTGTTCCTTGTAGCGGACGTGCACCCTCAGCTCTCCTGCTAGTCGAATCTTTTCACCAGTATATGTTAGGAGATTTGCCTTGGAAGGTCTCAGGGGCTTGCGATCCTTACCCCATAACTGCTCGTATGTGGTCTCCCCAATGACTGTCCTGGAGGCTCCAGTGTCTACCTCCATGTTCACTGGACAGTCGGCAATGAGTAATTCCGCCACCAGTGGCGCATTAGACCCACCTTTCATGGCATACAATGTATCTGAATCCTCTTCTTCGGTCGATTCTTCTGCTACTGTGTGAAAGTTTTGACGTTGATTACCACTTCCAGCCCGTGCTTTCTTGATTCGACATGCAGCCTCAATGTGTCCAGTCTTACCGCAATAATTACAGTCTACATTCTTGAAGCGACACTGACTGCCATAATGGTCTCCATCACAACGAAAACATAGAGTTCCCTTCCTCATCCGGCTTTGACTATAACTGGCCTTCCCTGACTGTTTGGTTGTGCTGCCTCCACTAGCTGCTGGTCTTTTACCTTGACTAGGAGGATGACTTCTGGTGCTACTTGACTGCTTCACTTGGTGCACCTTGGGAGTTTGAAGAGTTGGGCCTGAGGCTGCTCTGAGGTCCTCTGCCCCCTTGTCGGCTGTTTCCATTGATAGCGCGATCGTTACTGCACTTTCAAATGTCAGCGTCGGCTCCGCTAACAACTTCTTCTGTATGCTGAAATCTTCCACTCCACACACTAACCGGTCCCTTAACATGTCGTCCAAGACTGCTCCAAAATCGCAGTATTCTGAGAGAGTCCGCAGCGCCGCCAAGTAGTCTGCTATCGATTCTCCCGCTTGACGAACCCGTGTGTGAAATTTATAGCGTTGCACAATGGCTGACGGTCTTGGGTTGTAATGCTTCCTCATTAGCTCGATCAATTCCTCGAAGCTCTTCTCGCTTGGCTTCGTTGGAGCTGCCAGGCTCCTGATGAGGTGATAACTCTCCACCCCTACTACTGCTAACAAAACAGCTCGTTTCTTAGCAGCCTCCGTTATTCCATTCGCTATGAAATATTGTTCTAATCTTTCTGCGTACTCAACCCATGATTCTGCTCTCCCGTCGAAAGCTTTCATACGACCGTGGCTTCCCATCTCTCTCTCGCTAGTATCCCGACCTCGTCGCCACTGTTGTGTTTTGACCAGAACTGGACCCTTTCTTTAGTAATTTATTATTTTCTGGATGAACTGTGAACTGACAAAACTCAAAAGTGAACACAAGGATATACCATGGTAAAACACACACGTACACAAATTGATTAGGTGATAAGAGTAAGGCCTTGTGTATGTGTTACACTTGAATGAATGTTAATGAGTGTTAATGGGTGTGATAATAAACACAGACAAGTGAATGTTTACTTCTGTCCATACACTACACAAGTAAATACTGTTGCGCACGGCTTATAACCATGACAAAGAGCGCATTGACTTACCACCGACACTAACTCGAATAGAAATGGAAGTCCCTTAAGTTTTCAAGTTTTAACTGCACCCGCAAAAGAATTCAAAACGGTAAACCATTCAATTTCTAGGGTGATGATACTGGTACTGATCGATAAACCAGAGGGTTCTGTTTAGTGCAATTTGGGATGGGGTCGACCACGTAACTAACACAAAAACGCGAGGGTCAAAGTACAAAATGACATACGTACGTCCAAACATATATACAAATAAACAAACATCCCCGATTTTTTCATTTTTACCCCTGTAAGTGTCTCGCTCGCTCGCCAATTATTATTATTTTATTATCATTATTATTTTTATTATTGTTGTTGTTTTTATTAATATTATTATCGTTATCATTATTATTATTTTTATTATTATTTTTATTATTATTATTATTATTATTATTATTATTATAATTATTATTATTATTATGGTTTTGTCTTTGTATGTAGAAGTTCGAGATTTTGCCATAGACTGTTACTAGACAATGGAGCCTACCACCTCCTCAGCGCCATGGCAACGAATAGTGACTGCAGTCTCTACCTGGAGGCACTTGATGCTCTCCTCATGCTCGGGAACAATATGATAGGCAGTCACTCCAAGCCACACCCTAGCCACTCCCACAACATCGCCTCACACAGGCGAAAATATCCATTTTTAGATGTATCTTTGCAAGGATTGTCGTTAGTGGAGTCTGAGAGTGCGCCAGTGGGCGGAGGGGAAGATGAGAAAGTTAACAGCTCCGCTCAGTTCTGCAGATACATGGACAGTGATCACCACCCGTTTGACCTCACACTAGTAATTGACGGCACTCCCCGCCCACTTTTATTTCAAGCTCACACGTCTGTGTTAGCGGAAGAGTCAGATGTCTTTAAGGTCATGTTGGGTGGGCATTATAAGGAGTCTTCCAGCAGCGAAGTGCACATACAAAGTGTTCCTGCTTGTGGGTTCGTGGCAATGATACATCACATGTACGGCTGCAAGTGGAACTGCAATCACATCCGAACAAAACTTTCAACGCTTTCCCGGGCGAGGTCACCCATCACTACTGGTCGATCGTCATCGTCGGATGTTATATTTGCAGCAACCAATCAGCTACTGGCGAGCATTACAGTTAACTGCAGGTGTGAAGATGAGGCCTTAGAGTGTGAAGTTTGTCTCCAGACTATGGTTTGTGCTGGGAGGTTCCTCCTCCCGGACTTGATAGCGACTTGCGAGCACACGGCAGTGAAGTACATCACCCATGGCAATGTGGTGGGCATGTTCAACCTGTCACAGCTCCATCAGTGTTTCTGCTTGGCCGAGAGTTGCATCCGCTACATTCTGCTTATGCCACATTCTGAGCTCAGGACGTTTACTTTTGGAGATTTGCTGGCTTCTCCGGAAGCCCAGGAGGCTCTATTCATCCTCAGGATGCTGCTGTCATTTTCTGATTCATAGCTGGTGTATGTATGTATGTGTGTATGTGTGTGTGCAGGTTGTTATTTGTTGTTGTTGTTTTGTTTATTTTCCAGTTTGGCATTGTATTATAATTTAATAATAATAAAAGAATTATTCTTTGTTAGTGACCAGTTAATATGTTAATAAAGTGACCAGTTAATAAAGTTAATATGTGACCAGTTAATTAAAATAATTATCTATTGGGTTCAAAGGAACATCCGGTTGTTGCGGTTGTGAAGGTTCAAAGTCGTAATTAATGTGTACGATAAGTGACTGGGAGAATACTCCATTCTAGCATCAGTTAGTCTGTTGCGCTCGCCGCGTTCTATCGTCAGTTAGTAGACCAGGTTTTGATAATGGCTAGTTCTGTCGCGACCTTGCTTTCTCACCCGAATGTGCGCACGGGTGAAGGAGTTCTGCAAAAGATAGAAGCTGCTGCTGAAGCTATAAAAAAGAATGGCCAAGAGTCACTGATGGTAAGCTACTGGACGGGAGCTTGCCAATAGTAGGAATAGAATACTAGAGCAGTATTACTGCCATTATTAGTTTAGGACTTATAGCGGTTCTTTACCTTTTCATTAGTCAGCATAGGAATTGTTGTTGTTTTTTTTCTTTTTACTATTCAAACAAGCCTTAAAACAGGTGGGAACTTCCTAAAACACCTTGAGTACTTCTTATTTAATCATGATTCCTGATTTCTCCATCATATTTGAATTTGTGTTATACAGGTGGTAAGTGAATTTGATTTCACTCTGACTAAGTTGACAGTGGGTGGAGCTGTGGGAGCGTGTACTTATGGTAAGTGTCGTGTGAGGGTATTACGCTTGGTTTGTATGGAGTTCATAATCATAGGCGTACCAACACATTTTTCATTGGTCAGGCAGACTGGATCTTACATACATGTAGATTGGTTTGGAGGGGGAGAGGACCCAACCAATAATGGCAATTGCTAATAGACTTTTTTTAATTTTTACCTCTACTATAATCTTGCAAGCCTAGCTATCCAGTTGTATCACGGATAGTCATGCAATGAAATTGAAAGGTACACTATACATTTTGTCAAGATCATTATTGTACAGGACCGTCTAGAAGTTCTGGAACATGTCTTACCCGTGCGACAATTACTCACAAGCGAGTAGAGTTCCAAGAATACCGACAGGAGACACTGGTGCTGAATTAGAAATGCACAACTTATGAAATATTGGTAACTAACTAAAATGATGTGGTGTTTACAGTTATTAACAAAAAATGGAATGAAACATTGACAAGCACGACGAACGTCTGTGATAATGTTACTAAAGCCGAGCCTGCGTGTGTATGAAGTGCATGTAGCTAGCTAAATGAGTTAAAATGGCTGAAGTGCTCGTCTTATGGAGAACTGGAGTCCGAACAATTATAAATACAAAACACAAAGGGTGAAAAAAGTCTGTATTACTTGATATCAATTAAAACATGCATAGTATGTAACTGATTAGAAAAATGAGGGAGAACTGTAACATAATAGTTTGGAAGTGTGAATGGGTTTTCACACTAAGAATGTTTTTGGCTAGTAGAAAGTTTCTCACACTGGCCAGTGGAAAGCTCTCTTAGTGTCTTACCAATTAATTTAATTTCGGGCAAGGCGTGTGAGCCTGGCTGAAGTGATGAGAGGCTAAGTTTCTTTTAGCCAGGTGATGAAGCTTAACGACCTTCTGGGACAGTGTGTGTGTGTGTGTGGGGGGGGGGGGGGGGGGGGGATAAAGGTGATGCTGGTCCCCACCATTCTTCTGTATCAGACTGGGAGGAGTCTGTCGCCAGGGAGACTAGAGGAGTCGGAATGTGAGGAAGTCCCATGAGGTTTTTCGTGGTCCCTAGGGACTGAGACGCTGTCCCTCATGTGAAGTATTTCATCCTCGTGGACTAGCTACATACTGGCTGAAGTGGAAGACTTGAGGATTGTTACTTGCATCAATAGTACCTACAAGCTAATGGCAGGGGCACTTAGTATCACCCCCTTCAGAGGAGTGAGCCTTATTTTTATGAGGAGCAAAGGGGTGGAGTCAGAGGTAGGCGAGGCTGTCTCATGATTTAATGATTGATAAAGTTTCATCCAAGGAGACCCCGCCTGTCAGGACTTGATCAGTCGGTCGTGTGGATACTTCCAGAAGGTATTTGACGTGACACCACACAGTTGGAAAGCCTTTGTCCTTTGTCTGGAGGTTGTACGAGCACTGGAGTCTGTCTAAAGAGGTGTCAGCAAGATGATGAGCAAATGAACTGCCATCTTAGAGATATATTCACACATGTGAAATAGAGGTCGTGAGGCACCTGACCCTGTTTCAAGGAGATTCACTGTCTTGCTGTTTAAGCACACTTAACCCTTTCCCTGTCAATTTTATGACAGCCATTTTGGTTACATGATAAATGTATATCGTATTATTTTATTTTGTTTAAGATATTCCAGCAAGAATTGTATTTTAAAAGCACATCAATACCAAAATCTATACTATTAAAAAAAAAAAAAAAAAAAAAAGTAATTTAGTCCGCAAAGAGAAGAATTAAAAATTCGGACTTACCGTTTCTAACGGTACTAACTGAAGCTCGATTTCTAACGATCTCAGAATTGCTACGAGGTTCACAGAGTGCACGGCTTACTCACCTCCTATTAGCTGAATTGTGAACTTGAGAGGCCGTAGTATTAAATATTTCGGGTGGACAGATGCTCAATGGTATGAGTTCAGTAGCCATACTTAAAAAACAAATTACAAAAAACCAATACCAGTGTATTCATTTAAATGTTTTTATTACAGGAAGTACTGCATCGGAGCAAAGTATAAACACAAAATAGGAACATTATATTATATCATCAATTTTTTTTTAAATCAGGAGAGTCAAGAGCGGTGCAATGCCGAGAACTCTCACCTGTGACAGTCCAAAGGTTGAATTCAGCGACAGCTGGTAGTGCTAGGAAGAGATGAAGAGACATTGTCAAATGAACTGGTCACACATACACTGCAGGATTAGTCCTGCCAGGGAACTCTGTACCCACATTTTACGTAGTGCTTTTGTAAGACGCTATATCAACTGACATATGTAATCAGGCACTCGTTGATAAAAAGTATTTATGCACGTACTATGTAAAATTATAGCAAAATCTAGAATAAGTTAAGATGTGAGATTGTTTTGGTAATTAATTTAAAGTATTATACATAACTCAAAATTGTGCTAAGCGGATAATGGCATTATGAGTGCATACGTATGTTTGTGTGTTTGTATGTAGGTATCATCGACACGTCTCCGTTAATGTCAGAGGACTACAAGAAAGATGTGAGTGTGTATGTGTGTACTTGTGTGCATGCAGGGATAGATTAGGTAAGGTAACATTTAAAATTATAATTGTTGGAGATGGGAAATATCAAAATCTTATTCTAGACATCTTTGTTATAGTTATAAACCGAAATTGAGGTTTGTATGCGATTTATAAATCGAAATACAAACCTAATGATTTTGGTTTATAACTATTTTATAGCCCAAACATAAACAACGAGCAAAGTATAGTGTTAGCTATCTTAGTAATTGTATTAAAGTACCCAAACTCTTCATTATTCCATTTTGCTGTGATCTGCCTTCCTTCATAATTATGGTTGCTAAGAACTATATCAGACTTTCCCCGCTAATACATTTTCTTACGAGCATACCAGACTGTATCCGATGTATAGTTCTTAACGACAAGCGCGGTCGCTCGGGTAACGGGCTATAATTATTGATTATAAACTTGCTACATACATAGATCCATCATTGCTGTGTACTTGATTAATTAATTGGCAAGCAAACCGAACAGTCTCAGGTGTTAACTTAGTCTATATTTCACTATGTTATGTTTACGTACGTACGTGTGTGTGTATGTATAGTGCATAACTACTTCTTATTTGTTCCCTGCAGGCGTCAGCCTTGAAGGCGCATTACCTGCCGATGGAGAGCAACCTGTGAGTGACATGCATGTATGTGATGCATTTTCAATGGAGTTACAGTATCAGTGATTGAGAGGAGCCAAACCAAACATGTTTGAAATTTCATGGGTGTTTCTCATTTCTATGATATTGATGAAAATGCGGCTATGTCATATAATGACATAATAATTTTCAGGAGGCAGAAACATTTTAAGCCACTCCCCCCCACCCCACCCCCTCCCTAAAAATGTCCCTGACAGTATTATACAGGAGTTAGTGTTACGTATATTTGTCATTTGTAAGGAAACATTTTTGCATTCCTTTTTCCAACTATATCATTCTGCGTTCCAACTCGATGCATGGCAACAGAAATCTGTGTGTATTTTCTCATGCACTCGATCCCAACTGCACACTTCTATTGATGACACGCCTCTCTACCAGGTGCACGTTAGCCACTCCTTTTTTGTTCTTATGGTGTGAGTTTGTTGATTTGACGACCATTACCGACTTCAGCATAGCTATGTACTTCTAGTTCTGAGTGTTATTGAGAGCTCCACGGGCGAGGGTAAGTGAACGGGAATGGTGATGGTTACATATGCTGGAAAAGAGCCCGAAACCTCTTGAAAAAAGTTTGTCCAGAGTGTATTTGGAGAAAAGTTAGCGGGCAATTCCGAGGTGCGTGCACCCTCAGATATCCCGGCAGGAGTGGTTGTGGCAAATTCATAAATTCATTTTATTTTGTAGTATTTTTCTTTATTTCTTTTATTTATTTTTTTTTTATTTTTTTTATTTTTTTTTTTATTATTATTATTTTTTAATTTGATTGTCATTGTTATTGTTATTATTATTGTTAATATTATTATCATTTTGTAGTGACCTTTCATTGGAGGTCAGAAAGAAGGCCATGGGTGAATGGTAAGGATGTCCTAATAGTGTGTGGTGCTAAAGGTAACGTGCTAATGGGTTCATGAAAGTGTGATGGTGGTGAAGGGTTGGTAGAGAAGGAAGTGTTTACTATTACTGTATAGATCACAGCTGGAGTATTACATAACTGGTGCCATATTGTAGTTATCAATAGTTTAGTAGGTACTGTAGGAGACTTAGTCCAGCTGCACCAGATAATGAATCCAAGAGGAGAAGCCTAAACTACCTTCTTAAGTTCATAGGAAGAGCAATGAGAGAGAGAGAGAGACAGGATTCAAAGATGTTTGTATTTAAAAAAAAACAACACTAATTTTATGTTGCATGGTCAAACTAGTGCATGCATGTGAACTCACTAATGCATCCCTACAGAGGCCCCTAGTGTAGCATCAAGCAATAGATAGTATGTCTTCTCAGAGGTGATTCAACTTCAGAAAACAAAAAAGGACAAATTATAGAGCTGCATTTCTGTGTGTGTGTGTGTGTGTGTGTGTGGTGGGTGGGTCATTTACTTGCATCTATGAGTACTACATGTTATGTACAGATGGTTTGTAGGCGTGTGAATGCGATGTACATGTTTGTACACTACACACATATGTATAATAGTGTTATGAGAAATTAAATTAATTAGTGACCCACTCACGGCTAGATCTTGTGTGTGCACGGTATTTATGTGTTTGTGAGCTTGATTGTGTATGTGCGAGTGTAATGAGTATATATGTTTGTGTGTGTGTGTGTGTGTCATGTGTATGCATGTATCATTATGTGTATATGAGGGAGTGTTAGTGAATGGTGTTGTTAGTGAATGGTGATCATGTATAATGATGTGTATTTTTTTGTGTGACAATTATATGTATGTTTGTGTGTGATGAAGTAAATGTATGTTTGTGTGTGCTGACAGGTATGCCAAGGCATTTGCGTGTCATGTCAAGTATGCATTGAAGAGAGAGAAGATTACAGAGATGGTCTCCAAGGCTAACATAGCTCTCAGGTGAGTCTAGCTGAGAATAGCATAGCCTGGCTTGCCTCTGCAGCATACATGTAAGTGTGGTCATTTTATTAATGTACCAATCAAGATTAATACAGTATTTGTTGTTAGAAATTAATAAATTAAAACTAACTAATGACATTCAAGCATGATATTTCCCTATAAAATAATTAAGTATTAAACAAGTGTTCTTGTGTGAGTGAGTATGTATGTATGTATGTATGTATTATGATGGGTGTACTGTATGTATGTGTGTGCATAGAGAGGGTGTTGATGAAGTGTTTACTCTGCTGGATTCCCATGGAGTGCCAGTGGTCATCTTCTCAGCTGGTGTGGGAGGTGAGGACTCAGAGTGGTCTTAAGTGTATATTGACATGAAATGAACTGGTTTAGACACCACAACTACGTGTGTGTGTGTGTGTGTGTGTGTGTGTGTTCTCGAGAGGCTGTTTCTCCCTCCAGCTAAATCTTCTGGCCTAGATTATTTATAAGACTATCTCTATTCCATGTGGTTATTTATCTATCTCTATTCCATGTGGTTATTTATCTATCTCTATTAAATGTGGTCCATTTGCAGTCAATATTATCACAAAGTTGGGGATTGCAGACAATGTTCAAATATTAAAATGAATGTGACGGTCTCAGACTGAGGACTAATTTAACCCTTTAACGACGGATAGGGGTCGAATCGACCCGGTCGTACCCGAGTTTAGATTGACCCCTTTTTCTTGCGCATGCTTCGCGTATAAGCGTTATTATCTAAATAAATGAATTCAGCTTGAATTGCGCGTCATTTTGATATGTTTTGTGATGGGGTAGCAATAGAAATTTTTCGAGTTACGGCTGAGAGAAGTGAAGAGACTTTACAACGATGGAAGTGAAGACTTAGTCGGCACTAAATGAAGAATGTCAATATGAAGCGCTGAATTTTTGCAGAGCTGAATGCTGAGAGCTCTGTGAAGACTGCCCCTTAGGAGATGGCACTGCTCAAAATTGCTCTTCATTACTAATTTCTTCTGGTTACCTCTCTTCTAGGCGGTGTGCTTCTCCATACTGTTGATGCTACTACTCCTGCTGAACAGGAATCTTTACTCCATCAAGAGATATGTTTTGAACTATATCAGAGCAAGTAAACTTTAAGGGTGGCCGCACATAGCAACGCGCACTGCCTGTAGATCCAGACATTAATTTATTCCCCGCCAATACCCCACCATTTGATAATACGCGAGCAGAAACTATCGCGCAGTAGTAGCAGAAGTATACTTTGCGAAGTTGTAGTGTTTTAGTTTAGCTTCTTGTTGTCTCATATCTGTTTACAGCAACCCTCCATACGTCGTCTGAGCTCACGCAGCAAGTTGTGCCAGGCTGCCTCTCCTCCTGTAGCCGTTCTCCGGACTCTGCGTACCTGAACTCAAGCGGATGGATATACCAGGCTCGATTTCTGCGGAGCGAAGACTTCCCAAGCTGCGCAGATCTAATACCTTCACCTATGGCTATCTCCAATAAACTGCTCTCTCTTCTGACTCTCTTGTTATTGTTGTATTGATATTTGTTTACTCTTGATATAGGCGGGCTCTTCTTAGAACCAATACAAACTAATTGAAAAAAAAATTGCTCGCGTACTCGTAGTACGAGATAAGGGGGTGGGTCCATTTCTTAAGAATTGCGAGTGGAATAGAAGTATACAATTTTGAATCAGTTTTTCTTGGAATCAAATAATGAGAACGACTATATTTTTTGCACACGTGTAGAACACAAAAAAAAGAAGGGCACCACAATTTGAATTTTTCAAAATCTTATAAAAGGAAAAAAATATAAATAAATCATAAAGTAATATTGAAATGGAAAAAAACTCGTTGTCTTGCCCTAGAGTATCGTCTTGGCTAGCGGCGTACAAAATTCTGGAGCTCCAACTTGCCGCAACGCTCCAAAAAGTTGTTTCAAAGTTTTACATCGGGGCCATGATATTTCCTTCAGATTCACTCCAAAGTCGGTGTGCAGTATCTTCAGCAGGTACTTTATCCTTCTAGTATAGTAGAGTAGCCCTGCAAATAAAGAAAGTAGCAGAATCGTGCTTAGCAACCAACCGGTAAAAATTGCGTGGGCGGTGTGCGGCCACCCTTAAGAAGCACTAGCCAACTCAAAATAACACGTATCTGAGCTATTTTCATGCATCAAACTGAGCTGATTATTTCAATATGTAGGATTATGTAGCTAAAATACAATAAATAATCTATAGAATTTCTGATAATAGTAGCTAATTATGCTACTGTAAGTGTTTAATTGGCGAGCGAGCGTAGCGAGCGAGACACTTACAGGGGTAACACAATTGAAAATCGGGGATGTTTGTTTGTTTATATATATGTTTGGACGTACGTAAGGCATTTTTGTACTTTGACCCACGCGTTTTTGTGTTAGTTCGGTGGTCGACCCCGTCCCAAACTTCACTAAACAGATTCCTCTATTTATCGATCAGTACCTGTATCACCCTAGAAATTGAATTGTTTACCGTTTTGAATTCTTTTACGGGTGCAGTTAAAACGTGAAAACTTACGGGACTTCCATTTCTATTCGAGTTAGTGGCGGTGGTAAGTCAATGCGCTCTTTGGCATGGTTATAAGCCGTGCGCAACAGTATTTACTTGAAAATGCATTGTCCACTAGACTACTGCGAAGGTAAGTCTGTGTAGGTGTGTCCAGTTGTGTCAAAGCATTGTGTGTTACAACCACTATTTAGCTAAAGAATATCACAAAGAATACGTTTAAATAGCGTGTATTGTTTTGTTGGTTGTTTTCCTTCAATTCAAACAGTTGCAGCGAGTTGTTACTATGGTACTGAAATCCCTTTACAGTGTATGCGTAATTTAAAAACTCGACCTTATTTTCAGTGTTAGAAGTCAAAATCATTCATATAAAAATAGTATAGTCTTTTTATTTTCGCATTTTAAGCTTACACAATAAAAAAAAAATTTATTTCAAGGGAAGTTGAAATGGCTCGCTCGCCATTTGTGCTCAAGCACATCACTAGTATAGTTACAAAAAAGAATTATGAAATTATTATGAGTATAACAGAGTAACCATATTCATTGTTCCATATACCCGTGATCATAATATAGTTCGTTGAAATTAATCAGCAGAATCTCGTTTCCATGGCAACCCGTGGTTTTGTGGTTAGAGAATCTGAAAGTAGTTTCATATTATATATATTGTAAATAACAATAATGTATGGTTTTTGAGTTCATGTATACATTTTCCTCAAGAAAACCTGCATTAATTGACACATTGTTGTTATGGTAACAGATACTCTGGTTGAGACGTTGACTCAGCAATCTTCAGTTCGCGGCAACATGCATGTGATATCCAACCGGCTGTCCTTCAATGAGGAGGGCGTGGCCAGTGCTATTCCAGCCAATATCACCACTAGCTACACTAAGGCGGACCCTAAGGCTTTCCAGCCCGTGGAGGAATACATCAAGGTCAGTGTATGTACATAGGAAATTATTACATATGAATATCGTTAGGAGGTGTCATACTTAACCCCACTATGAAGAAAGTTGGTTCTTCATGAATACCTTATAATCATATACGTATATATAACCTGGAGGTCCCCTCCCTCCCTCTCCCTCTTGAGTCTATTTCAACTTCCCTTGAAATAAAAAAAATTTTTAATTGTGTAAGCTTAAAATGCGAAAATAAAAAGTTACAGATGAAGGTAATTATGAATGCTATTTTATAAGTTGATTGCTGCCGTTAAATATTGTCTCAGTAAATTGAAGGTACAAAGATTTTTGTCAGTGCGAGGCAAAGTGGGTCTTACTAGTTTCACTTGAGAGAAGCTTAGACAGAGACAGTAGCGACTGAGATCGAGATTTATTGAGGCAAGCTTTCTTAGAATAAAGTAAGACCTTACAAGTTATGTTTAATTCAAGAGTAATGTCATTCTAATACTTGCTAACCAGAAGTTCTCCGTTCTCCATGAAGAATGTCTTAAGCTCTCCTTTTCTGCCCATCTCCTCTTCCATCTCAATTGTGTGTGAAAGTTGTGACCCAGCTCAAGCTCGGCCCCTTCCCCCGGATGAATTCTTAAATGAATCCCTGTATTACTAGTGGTGCGCTCGAATAGCGCAAATGCATGGCGAGCGAACAGACTCTTTTTACAGAAAAATAGGACAGAAATTACATCTAACTGTAGTGCACAGTGTAACCATTTCCATCATCAGAGAATCTAAAGTCTCTGATCCCAGACTAAACTAACAGAATTACCTGAATAAACTTCGAAAGCAGTGGCAAAGAAGCGAAACTTGACAAAGACTTCACAATTGTCTCAAGAAGAGAGTAGCTATAAACTTTTTGGTTGAAACAGTTAATTGAAAAATACTGGAACTGTGAACGCTTTACCTACAACTTACGTAATTAGAAGCGCGGGAGAAATATTTTGACGTACGTATACATACATATATATATATATCTGAAATCTCAATTGAACACGACTGAGAGTCAGCTTCGCTCGCTCGCTAAATTAGAGCATATATCTTCCCTTTACCTTACGTGTTTTCCATAAAGTGTGTGTACGTGTGTATGTGTAGGGGCGTGACAATGTAGTGTTGATTGGAGAGTCTCTCGGTGATCCAGACATGTTGAAGGGACTACCTAATGCTAAAAATGTCATCAAAATAGGTTTCCTCAACCACAATGTGAGCTGATGTGTGTGTGTGTGTGTATGTGTGTGTGTTTATCTGTTGCTATTGACGGTTCAGATGCATTATTAGTAAATCACTGGACGCTCAGTTCTTTTGTTGGCGAGTGAGGAAGACCATATTTAGAGAATAATTGAAGATTGTGTACATGTTATTTATATACATATGTATAATGTAAGGACTAGGACGTGCATGGTGTCTTTATATACATATGTATAATGTAAGGACTAGGACGTGCATGGTGTCTTTATATACATATGTATAATGTAAGGACTAGGACGTGCATGGTGTCTTTATATACATATGTATAATGTAAGGACTAGGACGTGCATGGTGTCTTTTTTCTTGTACTAATTAAGCTTTCTTTTCTTTTCTTTTTTTCTTTTTTTTTTTGGTAACCCCACTTTTACTTAACAATAGGCAAGTCATATTTTAGGGTTTTCTAAAAAGTTATTTCACAAAAATAATGCAAATGATTTCTAGTGTTGAAGATCCTTTACCAAACTGTGTGTGTGTAGGTGGATAAGATGTTGCCTACGTATCTAGGTTTGTATGACATAGTCCTCATCAATGATGGCGATGCAAGTGTCATTCAATCTCTACTCAAATACTTGCTTCAGTGAATGGCACGTGTAATTTCTAAAGTGAAAACATTGTATTTTTATGGCTTTAATTTTGAATGTAAATTTTACCATTTTTAAGTTCAGTTTTGTTTTTTTAATTTCATTTGTTTGTGTGTGGAGCGTTAATGGTATAACGTTCTATATGAGTAGATAAACCACATTAAATACATAGTTTAGTGAAAACTTCATTATTTACAATAAATAATATCAAAAACACTTTGGAATAAAAATATGAAATGAATAAAGAAACTAATGAACTTTGAAAACACTTAACTGGAGGCACTCATGTGATGCTCATGTGATACACATGTATATATTATATGACTGTTTCCTGGAACAACTTGCCAATGTGGCATGTATACTTCTGATTGTGGGCGTGACTTATCACCACCATACCTTTTTCGTTAGTCGCCATGGCAGCACGTTCACCGACAAACTCGAAGCAGTCCTCACCCGGGTTGGCACCCCAGCGCACTTTGAATCCTGACCCCTTGTTTGACCTTTCCACCTTACCAATGGAGTATTTGATTCTTTTATACGGCACGGTCTTATGCTGCGAGAATATGACTATTGCGCTACCGTCCGACTTGATAGCTAGGGACGGGTACCAGCCTATGGGGGCTAAGCTCTGACTAGACCCTCGGTCTGAGGAGAACGTGATTTTCTCGTTTGTCAGCTTGCCGACGATAATGTAGAGTGGATTAACCAGAGCCGACATCGATGACTTGGAGTAAGCAATGCCGACTTCTAGATTGGAGTTAATTGCCAGGGACAGCCCCTTAGTACTGCCAGTGAGAAATTTCCTCTCGGCAGAATGCCACTTGACTGTCCGAGAGCCCGTATCCAAGGTACCGGTGCTATAGTAGGCGTCGCTATCTCTCAAGAAAGCCATCACCACCGTCTTGTTGCAGACTGCGATGCAAGGTTCGCTACCTGTGATGTTGGTTGCCATGGCTTCTGTCCACAGCATCACGTTGCTATGGTGAATGATGCCAACGCGGAAGGAGATTTTTCCATCGTCTTCTTGGTCTACTTCTATCACGTAGCTACACACGCACACAGATACATACATGACACTATTTAAAGTCATTTAAATTCAACAAATACTTCTTTCTGCAAGTGACTAGCAATAAGATATTGATAGTAAGATGCCAGATGATTCACTTCATGTAATGTTGATACGAGGCTTTCTAAAAATACTTAGACCATAAATCCCCCCCCCCCCCCCCCCCCTTCCTCCTATTTATGAATTACATAGGATAAATGTGTCAGTTAAAAATAAAAAAATTAAAGTTATCTTGAAGGTTGAGTAAATTATTATGACTAGACTTTTTTTCCAGTTACAGGACTCTCCCACTATCATGTGGAACTTCACACCTCCCATACACGGCAACAAAATTTACAAATCAGACACCAGTAAACGTGCCTTGTCAATGGAAGTGAATCAGTAGTAAAAGTTCACTAGTGATGTGCTTGAGCACAAAGGTTGAGCGAGCGAGGGCACAAATAAAACACTTCAAAAGTCCATTTCTAAATTTATAGCTAAGTACGTAGCTGTTGTGACCATTATATACTGTAGCTAACAAAATACAGAACCACTTTCTTACCTCAATTTCCAGAGTACCGGTATTTTCTGTGGTCTCTAATATATGACATTTGGACTATCTAAATTACCAGTAGCTTTTGACAACAATCACTCACAGCTACTAAAAAAGGCTGAATTTGTTTTAATTACGTCTGGTAAAGGGTTCAATACCATAGTAACCATTCGCCATAAAATTTTGTGACTAAAAAAACAACAAGAAGTTCTAAAGAATTACTGCACAGTGTTGAGTAAAACAGTAAGTTTATAAGACCCGAGTGCGTCATGTGGCATTTAGAAACAACCTAATACAAAAGTGTAAATAAATTTGCTTGAATGATACGGGATTGCTGAATGAAAAGATTCTGTTTAGTGGAGGTACAATGGGAAGAGGTAGACCACAAAGCAAACACAAAAATGAGGTCCAAGTACATATATATATAAACAAACAAATATCCCTGATTTTCAATTGTGTTACCCCTGAGAGTGTCTTGCTCACTCGCCATTAATCAAAAGTGGCTTAAGTAGCTCCAGTTTCATCAGTAAGATTTCATCAAGGTGCAAGAGTACATATATTTACACACATTTTACTCATGTGACCATATTCACAACTATCTCTGCTAATGTACCTTATCACGCAGTCTGTCACATGTAAAACTCTCCCAGTGAAGGTCAGAGTGCAGCAGCTATGTGGCTAATCAAGTGAGTATGTGAGGTTGTGTTGTACAGTGCATTTACTCCAGCGTGTGAATCTGATTACAATCACACTTGTAATATGGACATGCCAGCGCCACCAGTTGTATGTGTATAAGTATGTGTATAAGTATGTGTATAAGTATGTGTATAAATATGTGTATAAGTATGTGTATAAGGGTGCAATTCAGTCTGATAAATCCCTCATTGCTTGTATTAGCAATTGCAACTTGTATTATCATTATCTTTACAATCGGGTTTTATGATAGCTCTTCTGGAACTAAAATGTTTGACATAATATTATATTACAGCTACTTTGTAAGTATTTAAATATCAAGAAGTTGGAGAGCTAGTCTAAATTCATTAGGAGTGCGTGAGGCACTAATGTGGGTGGAGATTTATTAGAGGGGTGTGGCCAAGCAATTTTTAAATGCTGAGTATTTAGTTACTTTAAGTGCAAAGAATCAATCACATGATCGAGTGTGTGTTTTATTGACTTCATTCTACCTCACACTATGTATATGTTACAGTATCTACCAGCATAATACTCAACCAAATCACACATGCACACACAAACACACATACGTATCTGCAACTTACCCTTCGTCATTGAGAGCCACTTTGGGATATCTCCCGATGCCGTACCTGATGCCCTTCATCCCGCTCACCCACTCCAGACTGCCACGCTTGTAGCAGCCAATCTTGTACGACTTGTAGGGCGTGGCATTGCTAGAGGTCACGACGCTGTTGCTGACCTCCACGACTTGTCGTATGTTATTGCAGGCAAGGTCCGTGTAACTGCCGATATCTTCATCCTCGTAACTCATGCACTCCCTCAGTCCCAAGGTGGCAAGATCTGCACACACACACACACACACACACACTTAAGTACGCATACAATCCAGCCATTCTCTGCTGAAATAAAAAAAAATTCTCAGTTTACCACCACTATTATTTCGACTTGCACTAGGGAAAATTGAACTTTCCTACAGTGTGGGACAAGTAGGAAATTTCAGTTTTGGCCTAGTGTTCTTGCCAAAGTCTTCAAAGGACTTGACTGTTGAAACTAACTATATACTATATACTGTTATTTGAGTTTCTAAAGATACGTAGGTTGGTACGTATTGCAAAGTAGTGTCAAAGTAGTACTCTATCCAGGATAAACATTCCATCTTTTCTACTCTGACTTCACTGTAGATAAGTCTAACATTTCAATAATTTAGCATTCTCTGCTGAGACTTCTGATTCTTCATCTTGCCATCATCATAATATCACACTTGTGACTAATATCATACCTTTGACGTTAGCCACTCCGGACGCCTCCAATGAGGCAACTCCCAACACTGACTCTACATCATCTTCACCATCTACCTCGTCCTGCTCCTGCTCACAACACACACACACACACACACACACACACACACACACACACACACACACACACACACAATATGGTTCAATGGTGTGAAACTTGTGTTATATAAATGGTAGAGAATGAACAATTCAATATAACTCTCTTATCCACTATCCGAGGCTCATATACTGCTATAACTACAACAGCCACATAATCACACATCATTAAAACCTCTTTTTTTCAAATGCTAATTGACAGATGAGATACGAACCACAGGGTTAACTGCAGGATTATGAGCAGATCAACTATCAAGATATTGACAAATAAGTAGACAACAACACTCAATAACTATCCTATTTCACAACAGCAGCGCAACTGGAGTATTTAATTCAGACCAGTCATAAAAACTACAATGAATTGATTCATCCAATGTGGTCGAGAAAAACAAAAAACAAACAAACAAAAGACGAATGTGAGAAGAATTGGTTCAGACCAGTCATAAAAACTAAGACGAATTTCATACAATATGATCGGGAAAAAAAAAGGAAGCCAAACATAAGAATCCAGCGACGGTTGAATTACTGGAAAATGAATCTAATAGCTTTAGCTACCTGGAGTTTATGAGAACTCGTTAACCAGCATTTATATTTTACGCTGTGAGTACTACAGTTCTGAGAGAATCACTGCCTGAATCTGATGCCTCTCTCTGCTCCATTAATGATGTAGTTCTACACGCATTGCTTTCAAATAGCTGACCCTGTGAGGTTGCCAGTGTTTGCTGACCACTTCTAATATAACAATAAGTCCTGCAGGATTTCTTTCCTAACACATACACACCTAGCATGGAGTACAGCCACATGGTGTCAATTACACTACAGGATTTCTTTCCTAACTAGGGCACACACATACACACCTAGCATGATGGAGTACAGCCACATGGTGTCAGTTACACTACAGCTGGGAGATACTGTGTGTATGTTTAAGATATACGAAGTACCAGTTTGATTCCATGAGCAGTTGGAACTTATAACCAATACTGACTTAATTAAGTGAAATCAGAGGTTTCAATAGAAGAAAAAAAGAAGCCTTTAGCTTATATTGAGTAAAAAAAATTATTTCACCAATTCCCCAGTGACAATTAAGATTTTTCACATTATTTTTATCTTTTCTTTATTATTATGTACATGAACTTTGATTGAAAAATTTCATTCTAGCTTTTAGGATAAGTCAGAACTTAATAATTATCTTATTACATGCACAAATAGAAACTAGAGAGCGTTTCATTCGCTTTTTAGTAAAAAAAAAAAGTGAATCAATATTCCATACATTAGTAATACATCCGTATTAGTATTAGCCATCCTATAAAACACATTCTGAATAGTTATTTCACTATTGCAGCAAACAGAACCATTTTTCGTACACCCACAGCAATTTAATACGTTCAATATCGTCCGTACTACTGCCTCCCCCTTACCTTAGGCTTGTGCTGGAATATGAACTCCCCACAGCTGACGTGCCACACCCCCATATCAATCAGTCGCAGCTTGAGCTCATGAGACAGTGGAAATGTCGCATCTGAATTCACCAGTGACATATCCAGAGCGAAATAGAGCAGCGTGCTGCCTTCCTCTACTGCAACGCCCAACAGCCGCATGCTGAACTCGTCAACTTTGACCTCTTTCCTCAGTTGCTCTACAAACACGGACAAATCAGCCAACGTCACATCGTTGATGGACTTATTTCTGTTCAACTTCTTCACTATCATCTCTTCTTCGTGCTCCCAGCGAGATCCCCCGAACACACCCGTGGGACATTCGAACAGTCTACGCTTTGAAAACTCGGCGTGGGTATTCTGGTAGGACAGGAGTGCTTGCTTGTCGTCCACTGTGCCCAGTTTAGTGATGACATGAGAGAGAACATCGTAAAAGTGAAAATTGAGGTTGTTATGGAGAAGCCCCATCGCCGTGGTGATATCGGTGGCGCGATACTTGTATATCCTCTCGTAATAATACGGGTGGAAGTTGCGGACCTCGTCGTTGAGCTTGGCGGTGTCGACATTGCGAAGGAGGAGTGACCCGTGGAAGTTGCTGGCCAAGGTGCAAAACTTGAGTCTGATGTCGGCAGACTCGATCATCAGACGTTCCAAGAGAGATTCCTTCTCCCCGGCTGACAGACCACTGGTGATGAGGTACGGGAAAGGGCTCTGTACGACCGCAGGTGCGACATAGGACGTGTTTAACTCTCTTCCCTCATCTTGGTCTTCCATTGTGGGGGGAGGAGATGTCTCATCTTCCTTGCTACTCCCAGTGTCAGCAGTGACTGAAGCAAGCGGTGCTTCAGAAGGATCTAAAGCTGGCTCCATTGACAAAGAACTCTTCTTCTTCGGGGTGGTCTTGGCAAACTCTTGATTGCTTTGTTCCGGTGCTGAGATGGTTTTCTTCATTGATAGTGCATCTAGAAGAACTGCAAGCAAGCGATGAATGCAAGTGTTTATAAGTGCAGCAAATGCATGCTATAATGATTGTTGCTGGTCTAGAGATGCTGATGCAGACCTCGTATTGGCACACAGTCTGCATAGTGCAATATTCATATACTGATCAGATTTGCTGATTCAAACAATTGAACAGATATAAGTATTCTGTGCAGACTAAATTATCCGTTCAAAACAACTATGTAGTATATCAGTAACAAATTATAATTCCTTGATACTTGCCTCATAAATAACACAATTTTAGTAAACTGAACAATAATAAAAAATGATAATCCTAATAATAATTATCAGCTGAGCATCACGAAATTTTTTCGCATCACTCATGCTACTCATTCTGAATAACGCAGTTTTTCATCCTATTACATTTCTGAATGTGTGAATGCATCAGCACTACCTAAATATACACACTGTCCTCCATTATATGGTATCCTGGGATACGATACTACTCACTGGAGTTTTAGAATGCTTATAAATCAGGAATCAAATATGAAAAAAAATAATGTGAAGTTTATTACACTAAACAGAAATGCTAAATGAGTATACATTTCTATTTGTAAATTGTCAGGGAGTACTTAGCAAAACACTTAATTATTAATTGGAGATAAGAAAGACAAAAACAACACAATGTAAATTGTTTTCATAATTGTCAAATGTACACAATAACTAAAACTTAACCGCAAAAACACATTTTCTAATACATACCTAGCTACATACACACATACATACACACATACACACACATACATACATACATACATACACACATACATACACGCATACACACACATACATACACACATACATACATACACACATACATACACACATACATACACACACACATACACACACATACATACACACATACATACATACATACACACATACATACACACACATAAACACATACATACATACACACATACATACCAGCCTCCGGGGAAACTCCAGACAACTCTAAATCCAAGAACACTCTCTCCCTCTCTATAATTCCAGCAACTCTCGGCTCGTTAACAGTGGGAGTTCTCAAAGCTGCACACAGAGCTCTCCAAGTAGGGATGGGCTGTTCCCCTAGCAACCAGTTCAGGAGCATCTTACGCAATCTGTCATTGTTGGTGTATTTGTCCTCCATCAGTAGCTTCTCCAGATCCTCGGGGTCAAGGTCCAACTGGATGCCGATGTCAAACCATTTCTTTTTCATTTCCACCAAATAATTCTGCACAACTGCCAAGTCACGCTTGGTCAGGCGTCCTACACACACACACACATACACACACATACACACCACACATACACACACACACACACACACACACATACACACACACCACACACACACACCACACCACACACACACACATACACACACACACACCACACACACCACACACACACACACACACACACACACAACATTATCTGTCTGATGTATGTTCTTCTAGCAAAGATTACAGAGATTTATGTCCTTTGCAGAATGATGATGGCGAGCGAGCGAGAAACTCTCAGGGGTAACACAATTGAAAATCAGGGTTATTTGTTTGTTTATATATATGCATGGACGTACGTATGTCATTTTGTACTTTGGCCCTCGCGTTTTTGTGTTTTTTTTCGCAGTCTACCCCTTCCCATACCTCCACTAAACTGAATCTTTAGGTTGTGCGATCCTGTATCATTCAAGGAAATGAACTGTTTACCCCTTCCTTCGTATTAAGTTGTTTCTAAATGACACACGATGCACTTAGGTTAAAAAACTCACTGTAAGATTAAATACTGTGCAGTAATTCTTTAGAACGTCTTGCTTTTCCAAGTCACAAAATGTTATGGCGAATGGTTACTAGCTATGGTATTGAATCATTTACCAGACAAAAAACTTTCTAGTAGCTAGGAGAGTTAGTTGTCAAAAGCTACTGGTAATTTAGATAGTCAGAGACTACAGAAAATAACAGTACTAGGGGAATTGAGGTAAGAAAGTAGTTCCATATTTGATAGCTAAAGTATATAATGGTCACAGCGGCTACGTACTTACTATACTTTTAGAAATGGACTGATAGATTCTATTGAAGTGTTTTGTTTGTGCACAGGCTCGCTCGCTCGCCCTTTGTGCTCAAGCACGTCACTAGTATAGCTATCTAATCATTCGAGTCTACCTAGTTCCAAGGCTCGGGCTAATTAACACAGCTAGACAATACAGCTAGACAATACAGTGCATTAGCTACAAGCCTCTAGCTATTCCACGCAGTAAGAAATACAATGGAGTTTATAATAAATTGTAAGTTCGCACCTTTAGAGGACTTGGTAGAGGCCATGACGAAGTTTAGGTACGTAACGCTACATGAACTCTTCCGTTACCCTCGCTCTTCAAGCTGCACCATGCATACAATACAGTCAGTGTTAGGTTTGCAAAGCGAAATAGTAGCTCCGCCTTTTTTTGGTGGTTGTCTTGGGGCGTGTCCCATCATGTGACAGTTGTGACGACCTTTACCAAATATAGTGAGCGTGCAAAAAAAAAAAAAAAAAAAATTTAGCAGATAATCCAATAAATTGTGCCCGCACGAATTGGACATTTGGTCCATCTCTCGCTGGTCTGAACTAGCGAAGAAATGTTGAATGAATATAACAGCCAGACTTACCAATCCAGTGTGAGCTCACAACAATTTGGTTCATAAGACTGGGACGTTCTCAACATCTTTATATATTATGTATGTAGCTACAGTATACAAGGGGAGAGATACAAGCGTAGGGGGTTAGTTCCCCTTGCACTGCTGTACAGCAACAGAATGTTGTCGTTTTTGACACTCCTACAGTAGCATATTAGGAGGTGATGCATATCATCACTAATTTTGAGTCGCTAGTACCAGCAAGTTAGAGTCACTAGCTATAGCTATACTGAACATACTGTAGCTTATTTCATGAATAACATCAAACTAGTTATACAGATCCTGTGTTAATATAATAGGACTAGATTGAAGCAGACAGTAGTCATCAAATATCATAAAAATGCAACTAACATAAGCATTTCTTTGAAGTTTAGTATAATCACACTGGTTCGATTCATACTAATCTTTGCGTTAGTTTACATTGATCAATGCCTGAGAAGCTGAGAGCAATAAATGGCTCCTTTTGCACCCAAGTGGACATCACTAGCTTCTATTTGTCATATAATATGATGAAACAAACTTTGCATTAAAAAAATATTTCAAAAGTTTTCTATACAATAAATTGATTTCCCTTATAGTATATAACAGAATAGCTAAGTATAAATGTCTTTACATGTTCTCAATACAGACAAAATATTAAGTTTGAAAAATTTCCAGTGAAAGCTTTGAGGAAATTATGGAGCAAATTCTTCTGTATTTGCTAATCCATTCTATAAACACGACATGAATAATAACATAACATAAATGACCGAGTTATATTGACAGACATCTTCACCACTTCAGTAAATCACTCAATAAGTAGTCTTATCCAATCTCTTTACTCTTTCCCATCATGATTGTAAATTATTGCAAAGTTATTGAAGTTCTGTATATAGTTTGGATGAAGAACAAACTACGACCAAAGCTCACTGCATATATATTGACATTATTTGAGGTTATAAATTATATGTATTATATGAACTACTTTTTTTCCTAGACAATACAAAGGAATCTTAGAATAATACTGACTTAAATTAACTTCATCTTGTTCGTTAAGAAAAATGCATTGCATACTATCATACTATATTAGTTTGATGTGATTGATAAGCACATTTGAAACTTGATCTACAGAAAGACATCTTTACAACAAAACTTTCTCCATGAGCAAGTAGAGGCTGTGACTGAGATGTGCTAACTTTGTGTTAGCTTCTTCCAGTTTCTTTAAGTTAAACTGTTACACCAGAGAGATGCTCTATACTACTCACAGTAAGTAAACTATTTTCTACACTTTATGGAACAGCGGATAACTGAATTAACTAATTATGTCAAGTGTATTAAATGTAAGTTTTCCAAACACTTCACTTAATCTACTACAGAAACATGCATAATTTGTTGTTAATATTTTAAATTCATTATTTCACTCTGGGATGGAGGAACGAATTGGTCAGGCCAGGAAGTGAGTGTTGTCAAGACAGTCTGTGGGTGTGGCTAAGAACAATTCATAGGTGTAGCAAGTACATGACAGTATATACAAAAAGCTATAAAACAAAAAGAAATGTACTTTTTTTTTATACAAACATTCATAGCTAGACGGGCAACGACTGCATTGCAAACTGTACTTCCACTTGTGACACAATGCTCGACTTCCTATTTCAGGAGTGATGAAAGGTGCTTCAAAGTGGGGGAGGTGGAGGCACCGTGTATCACAAGCCAATTTACAGTAGTGCTTTCAGCTTAAGAGTAAACTTTTTGAAACACTATGATATTATGATCAATTTTGTCTTAGTTACAAATTCCTTGTCACTAAAAATATAGGTTAATACAAACACAGCACCACAAGTTGTGTTGTTTTAGTTAACTAAAACTAAAACCAAAACCCCTTAGTTTTGGGGTATTTTACTTTTGGTAAGAATAACTAAAACTAAGCTGTAGAGAATATGAAAAAACTAAAACTAATTATTTTAGGAGACAGTAAATTCAATAATAACTAAAACTACCAGTAGAGTGGATGACAAAAACTAAAACTAAGCAATTTTATTGTAAACAATTCACCTTGAATTATGTCACTATCAAATGAAAATATAAATTCCCATCAAGTAATTATTCTCTATACCATACTTTATTAATAATACCAAAGTTTTCACAGAAATATGCCATTTTTGAAGTTCTTTGGAAAAACTACATGAACAACTTTTTTTAAGGAGTCTCATTATTGCAGAATTTGAGAGGCAACATAAATTAACTAAAACTAAGACAATTGATAGTATAACTAAATCTTCTACATGGTAATGAAGAAAAACTAAAAACTAACTAAATCTTCAGGGAGAATTTGGGGAAAAAACTAAAACTAAGCATTCAAGATATTTTTTTAGTATGAATAACTAAAACTAAGAAAGTCTGGAATTGCTAAACCAAAACAACACTGCTTGCTCAGAAATTTCAAACCAGAGTTCTCCCATAGACTCTAATACATTATGGTTTCATTTTGTTGTCATTATTTTCTTCTCTCATGAAAATCACTTACATTTCTTGAAGAAAAAAAAGTCTTCATATTAACTAAGCTAAACGAAAGTTTCCCAATGCAATTAACTTAATCTGCATAGTATGTGCCCCCAAGCAAGAAATCTGGGGGGGGGGGGGACAATTCCCCCTGGCCCCTGGCTTCCCCTTCCATGGCCCCTGATTATAATCAATCAATAATGTCATGCCACCGCAAAGACCTGAGTGGTAAAATCAGTAAAGATGGCTTTCATTTAAAAGATAATAGTAATTTCAAAAGTGTCTATTTGAAACGATGGTCCAGCCAAAACCGGATCAACCAGACCAGTTCCTCCGGGCCTGTCACTACCTGTATTTATTGACACAACTCATATTCTGCTATAGGTTTCAGTTTACTATCATCATTTTTTAAATTTACCAATTTGATGTAGTCATGAATGATACCCTACCTGTAAATTTTTAACAGTATCTTCTAAGCAAGCAATCCTCTTCTTTAACTCATGTACAACTTCTGGTCCATTTAAAATGACCGTATTTCCTGCATTATTGGTACTTGCTGGACCAAACACTCCTTCACCTTTAGGATTTCGATATAAAGACACCATCTGCAAAAACAAAAAAACAAAAAAAAAAAACAAAAAAAAAAAATGACAAAAAGACATCAATATCAGCTCCTATGTTTACAATACGTTGCCACTAGTTCAATAAATTAAAGCCTAAATTTGATTTCATTGCACAAAGTCTGAGTATTTTGCTGACTTTAGTCAACCTTGGGAAATTTGATACATTTTCACTAGAGCATTATCCCCAGAACCCTGGTGGTATGTCATTATCCCCAGAGCCCTGGTATGGCATATCCTCTAAGCCCTAGCATGGCAAAGTCCTAATACATAGTGAGGTTATGTGTGTGTTGCGTATTAAAGAGTAGGGATTACCAGGACTCTGGGGATAATGCAATACCAGGCCTCTGGGGATAATGCAATACCAGGGCTCTGCGGATAATGCCATACCAGGGCTCTGGGGATAATGCAATAACAGGGCTCTGGGGATAATGCCATACCAGGGCTCTGGGGATAATGCAATACCAACAAGATTATGGGGATAATGGCATACCAGGGCTCTGGGGATAATGCAATACCAGGGCTCTGGGGATAATGCCATACCAGGGCTCTGGGGATAATGCAATACCAACAAGATTCTGGGGTTAATGCAATACCAGGGCTCTAGGGATAATGCCATACCAGGGCTCTGGGGATAATGCAATAACAGGGCTCTGGGGATAATGCAATACCAACAAGACTTTGGGGATATGCCATACCAGGGCTCTGGGGATAATGCCATACCAAGACTCTGGGGATAATGCCATACCAGGGCTCTGGGGATAATGCCATACCAAGACTCTGGGGATAATGCAATACCAGGGCTCTGGGGATAATGCCATACCAGGGCTCTGGGGATAATGCCATACCAGGGCTCTGGGGATAATGCCATACCAGGGCTCTGGGGATAATGCCATACCAGGGCTCTGGGGATAATGCCATACCAGGGCTCTGTGGGGATAATGCCATACCAGGGCTCTGGGGATAATGCCATACCAGGGCTCTGGGGATAATGCCATACCAAGACTCTGGGGATAATGCAATACCAGGGCTCTGGGGATAATGCCCAACACCAGGGCTCTTGGCTATATAATTTGATGACAAATAGATAACCAATAGAGTCAAAACTATCACCCCATATTTACTAACAATGTGCTATACTACTGTAAATTGCTATTGATGTTGATTACTCAATCATTTATGTTCCCTATGGAGAATCTATGAAAATTAGTTCGTTTGAAGTTCAGCTTTCAATATTGTACCATTTCCATTAAGTAACCAACATGTAGTGTAAATTTACCTTTGGTATAAAGGTGAGACAGACAATAACAGACGTGTTAATCCATTGAATTGTCCCAAACAAGATACCGAAAGTGAAGGCATATTGTTGAACGGTGAAATAGAATACACAGTTAATTGCCAGTAGTATACTAGAGATGTACACAATGGCCGCTATAAACTTGGAATCATTGAGTCCAGTGATCTTAACTTTGCGAATTCGGAAAGCCAGCCATAATGCTGCTAACTTGAGTACGAACAGGTACACCCAGATACCAGCAGTTGGAATTCTTTCAAAGGATTTGATGGGGCATCGAAAGGTGAAATACAATGTTTTTATTCCGAGATCCTATTAAAATGTTTTAACATGATAAGGACACAATCACACCTCATTGACATTCATGTAATATGATGGTAAAGACTGAACAAATGCAAATGTAATAATTATGGACACAATCTGGGAAAGTTATAAAAAAACAATTATATAAGTGAAATTAAAACTAGACATCTCACCACCAAATTTAATTAGCTATTCAATAATAATATGATTATATTACTTACTCCATCAATACTAAATGGTTTCTCTGAATATTTCACTAGTATTACATGAGGTTCTATGCTTCGGGATAACACAAACATGAATCCAAAGGCTGCAGGAAGTATCATGCACACAGCACTGAAGGCAAAGAGATGATGATCTTTGATAGTGATCTTCTTCTTGGATAATCTAACACAAATGCAATAATAATAATAATATGTTACATGTATATATATAACACTATCTGCTATGGGAGTTCTTGTAAACTGCACCTGCTGGTGACAGTCAAATTACATTAGTTGATTATTTAATATACCACTAAAAATTGATCAAGTCCTAAAGCTACTTCTGACTAGTAAGATATATAATTACATACCTAAATATGAGAAAAACTCGAACAAGTTTGGCCAAGATAGTAATGAAAGCCAAGCTGTATCCAATGGGAAGAAATGTGAGTTGCAACTGGAAATACAGATATAATAATAAATATATTCATTGCCCACCGCTTGGAATGTTTCATGTATTGATTCACAGCCTAATGTTAACAATCTTCTTACACAAAGTAGTTACCATAAACAAATTGCTTGGTCAATGTTATAGACTCTGACCTAATTTGAAAAAGTTAGTAAAATAGTTACTGCACACTAATGTTGAGCAGAAGAATTAGTTTTAAAAATAGCAGCTTCAGTGGAAAAATGGGCAAATAATTATGAAAATCTTAATATTGTGGTTAAAATTATTAAACTCACAAAATTAACTAGGATAATTAAATGATTATGTATAATCAAGACGCACTGAATCATAGTAAAGACTTACTAGGATAATTAGAATGATTATGTATAATCAAGATGCACTGAATCATATTAAAGACAAAACTGAGAAAACTTACAGCACAGAGTGCAGCAGTGGAGGAGTACTGTCCAGTGATTTGTGTGTATAGCATTAGTGTACTGAAATATGATATAATAGCCCCGGCACAAATCACATAGTTCAAATTTGGACTTGTCAGCCGAATAATTCTAAAAAGAAATATTAAATTTTAATGTGGCATTAAGTTGATGAAGTTTAAAAAAGTAAAAGAACACATGAGGATTGTTGAATGAAACTGTATTTAATAGTTCAAAATTGTATATTACTATACATGGTAAATAAGATATATAAATGTTGGAAAATATACAATTGACATCTTCGCTCATTCTTTTGCTAACTCATACTTTTACAGGAAATAGGAAGCTACAAAGCTATAGCAGACCAAGAGAAGATGCAGCATAAAGAATAAGTATTATTTTGTTTGATGTTACCTTATGTTGTAGGTGAAATATTACTAGCTATTTGACTTTTACTATTCAGACTCTACAGATAACTCCAACAACAATTCTTACTTTAGTGCCTATTTAGACAAACAATAATCGTTGATAGGTTTAGTTCATTACTTACTTATTGTTTCTAAACACAAAGTTAAAAATGAGGCAGGAAGAGGCAAAGATGATGCCTAGGACACAGGCCATTCCATAAACCACAGTCACATATATGTTTGGAGCCACTATCTTCTCCTGAGGGACTCCATCATAAGGTACTCCATCTAATGGTTAAAATAAACCCAATACTCAAGGGTCAATATGAATAAAAAACGTAATCCACATCTGAAAGTTAAACGTACATGTTTATTTAATAGATGTGTGAATGACTGTCTGGTGGTTGAGATTAATATTACTTTTCTTAGTTATATTATATCCTGTAATGATACACTGTCTATAATGTGGCAAACAGAATGTGGTTCTTAACAATAAATTAGCGTTTGCTGTCAAGTCCCAATCTATTTTTTCCTTTCTAATCTTCTTCATCTTCCAGTGGACATACTCTGATTATATTTCGAATTGAAATGTTGACTCAGATAGATAATACACGATGTATGTTTCATAAAGATGCCACTAATCACTTTAAGATTTAGGTCACATCTCAATTACCAATAAATTCATTAGCAACAAATTGACTACGGAAATGCAGTCTTGATAATTTAAATTTGTTTCTCTGAAATGGATAACTTATGCCTTCTACAAAATCAAGCCTTCAAATTTTTATCAAATTAGTTCTTAGTACTGTATAAATTCATTTTTACTACTTAGGGTGTATATATATTGTTATTGTTATTACAATTACACAACAATATATTTTTTGAAGTTATTATAGTATTGATATTTAATAACAAGACATTTTGGCTTCGAGAACCCTTCACCAGTTGTGGGATGGTTCAATTGTGGAAACCACGACAACTGGATGCTGTATTATTATCTTAATTTAATGTAGTAATAACATCCTTAATTTGAAAAGTAAAAACAGCCTCTGTGTTCATGCCAAACCTGTACTGGAATGTGCAAACATTCATATTTCAGCACACAATAAATGAATCATTAATTTTAGTTTAGTATGTACGTAAATTGTCTCCACATTCTGCGACTGCGATTAACTAGTGATGTGCTTGAGCACAAATGGCGAGCGAGCCTAATACTACAGTATTGTTATTTTAACTTCTAACATTCAAAGCTAGTAAAAATAATGTCGAGTTTTGAAATTACGTTTATACGGTACAGGAATTCAAATGCCATAGTAACCACTCACAGTAACTGTTTGAATTGAAACAACAGCAACACAATACACATTATTTAAATGTTTTCTTCATGATATTCTTTAATTAAGTAGAAGCTGTAACACACAATACTCTCACTAAACTGGACATACTTATACCAGACTTACCTATGTGGATTATCTAGTGGACAAAAAATTTTCAAGTAAATACTGTTGTGTACGGCTTATAACCGTGACAAGGAGTGCATTGAATTACCACCGCCACTAACTCGAATAGAAATGGAACTCCAGTAGGCTTTCAAGTTTTAACTGCACCCGCAAACGAATTCAAAACGATGAACAATTCAATTTCTAGGGTGATACGGGTAATGATCGATAAACCAGAGGATTCTGTTCAGTGAAGTTTGGGACGGGGTCGACTACCGAACTAACACAAAAATGCCAGGGTCAAAGTACAAAAATGACATCCGTACGTCCAAACACATATATAAATAAATATCCCCGATTTTCAATTGAGGTAGCCCTGATAGTGTCTCGCTCACTTCGCTCGCTCACCAATTACATACTCACGTGGCCACAGATTTGAATCATTATATCCATTAAGGTAATCCAGCGTGCAGTGAGTGTAGTTTTCCAGACATCTAATGATGGAGACAGCTGTTCTTTCCAATAGATTATCTGATGCAGAATTTGCTTGCAATTGATTCACTAGGTAGCTGCTTGTACTTCTTATTCCATTAGTGGAGAAATGAATTCGACCCTGGGCAAGATATACATAATATATGTAATTCAGATTGGTGTTAATTAAACTATGTACAGGATGTACCGTTAAACCATTGAAATTAATACCGTCTGGTGAAATGTTTCCAATAGTACTCTCTATGTTGAAACTTCGATTGACTGAAATAACAAAAACAAAAGACAAAACAAAAACTTGATATTAATTAATCAATTTGCTATTTTGTGAAATTTCAATTGAACGAAAAAAAAAGACAAAACAAAAACTTGAAATTTATCAATTTGTTATTTCTTTTAAAATAATTCGGCAAATAATAACATTTTGATCTGTCATATTGATCACGTTTGAAAAAAATAAGAACAGAGATCAGTAGTTATAAAATAATTTTGCAGGTTACTTTAATTATACTACATGGCTTATTAATCCCTTATTTAGACTTTTACCTTGTAGGCTATTCTTGATGGCATATGCTAAGCTCACAACAGCATCAAAGCAGTAAGCTGACATACGATGACTTTCACATTCAGAACATTCAGCCAGTTTTGAATTATAGCGATGAATATACTCTTGCTCAGTCTGCACTTTTTAATATATTATATACATATGAAATGCAAACACTAAATAATAACATAATTTCTGAATTTTGGTATTCCTCAACTTTTCCTATCTAATTCGTTACCAGGAACAGCTTAATTTATGCATAAATGATAGTTTGTATGCTTTTATTAAATATAACTCGCCTGTACAAAAAGTCACAATGTGTAATAGCTACTTTTTCTAGAAAGGCAGTGATGCTCTACAAAGCATTGGTGCTTTAAAGTAGGTATAATTTACCTATATTGTTATACAGTAGCCATATAGATGCTATACTGCAGCAATGGTGTTTTGAAGGAATAACTTACCAATGGTGCTGTATATTCATCCTGAAAATTGCTATTGTATTTTGACGTTAGCTGCAGTGGAGAAATTTCCAGTGATTTTTCCAGAATACTGGCTCTGTCACTGGATGTACAATTACACTCCATAGAACTGTGAGGAGAAGTCCACCATTGACTTCCATCCATAGAATATGTTATAAATGTGTACTTTGGGTACGATACTCCGACTTCATGGGCCTAATTTATTTTAATGACCACGTCATGAAACTGCAAACTGGATGCTTTAAACTAATACACCTACCTTACAAGTAATGATTCTTTTGAAGGAAGATGTTGCAAGAAGAATGTATATTCTGTAATTTGAAGGCTATACAAAAATTAGGTGGCACGATTTCAATGCTGTTCATGTTATTTATCATACCATAATTGGTGCACATAATTTAAATCATTATCAGGAGTATTCTTGTAAGTGTGCAAGATTTCATTCTGTAGCGCTACGCTCAATATTGGATCGTTTACTTTTGGGAATATCAGTATTACTTTCAATATTATCCACAGGGTTATGTTGCACCTGATCTTTGACTTCTTGTTAAATTCTCCTCATGGTCAAGATAACTTCAGGAGAATGCACAGAGTCAGTTTTAGTTAACAAAGAAATACTTGTTTAATTAATTATAAGTATTCAGCTGAGAATAATGGAATCAACATTTTAAAACTCGCTAATTCAGTCATTCTCGGCTGAAATAATTATAATAATAGCAAATTTTCTTGTGGACACCTGAAGAGAACTTTGGTAAGAAGTTGAAATGTTAAGTTAAGCTTCAATTAACATAATACTGGCTTTTAGAATGAGAACATTTGCTATTATTATAACTCACTAATTTACTTACAAAAATATCATCTGAAGAAATTAGTTTGTTTTCTTGGAGCAGTAGATATGTCATTCGTACTTCAATGGATGATTTGTATGCCTCCATCAGCAGCAAGACTCTCAAGGTATTCGCTATCTGAAAAATGAGAAGAATACTACAGCAGCTCAGTGTAGCTACAATTCTTTCTACTACATCTTTCTACTAGTAAGTCAACACATTATGCATAAGCAAACACAAAAGGTCATATTTAAATCGAGATTGAGCAAAGAAATATAATTGCTCTTTTTTCAAAAATAAGATTTTTACTGGAGACATTTTATGTCTTGAACTTGACTTACTTTTATAAACCATTCTTTAGCTTCTATCAGCAGAGCCACTCTCCTCCAGGCATAGTGTCTAATAACTTGTATTAATCCATGCACTATATCACTCTCAGCTGGCAGAAATTGATAGTACTGAGGATATCGAGCTTTGTTGGAAAGTTCATCATAATAGGAAGTGCAGGATATCTTGTTGAACATAAAAATGAAGTAAATATATAATATATAATTACAAAGTCTATAAAATCAAAATTCATGATGCAAATCAGATCTGCTAAAGTTTCTGATGCATGTTTTCATAACAATCTTAATCAGTAATGTCAAAGTCAGTCATTTTCATCTTGTAAACACCCCATCCCCACCCCCCCCCCCCCCCCCCCACCACCCCCCCACACCCCCCCCCCCCCCCCCACCACACACAGACACACATCATTCCCTCCTCATCCTTTTAGATTAGTCTATCTGCATTATTTCAATATCTAATTTGGGGCAGAATTAATAACAAATGTGTTTCAGGTACTGTCAAGCAACTAGCAAGATCCAGTCTCAAGAGAGCTAAATGGGTGAGGTTCTATCTATGATATAGCTGAAGGTCATAAAATGTAGTCTGGATGATTATTGGGCATTACTTGAGTGATGTTGTAAAAATGAGATATTTCTGCAGTAGCTGCTGTAGCTTGTGAGCATCCAGACCCTAATAAAGCCACAATAGGGTAGTCTTCAGATCGTAATAGAGTGAAGAATCCCTCCAATGTTGCCGTGCGATCACACTAGAACAAAATAAACAATAAAGTGAAAAAATAACTGTTTCATGACCTCTCAAGTTTCAATCACGTTCTAATTCAATAGCTTTCAGAAAGTTTATACTGATTCATTCTTCAATGTACATGATACTGAACTACATGAAATATATCCATCATGGAAAAGACTGTTTTGTAGCTTTAGATATATTATTATAGACTTCACGTTTTGTGCAGAACTTTATTGTTAATTATCGAATGAGTATTTAGTACACATATTATTATGTCTATTTCTTCTTTAATTTCAATACATTGAAAAAAGTGTGCACAGAGGCATGCTTCTTACACTGAAGAGAATAATTTACCTTTGAATTTTGAAAGACATAATGCAAAGAATAGCCAGGAAGGAAGCCAGACAATAGTGAGCTGTTATTGATCCAATCCAATGCCACTTGCACAGCTGGGATCATTCCTGAACTGTCATAGGCACCTCCCACAGACATCATGAGACCAAAATACAGATGAAAAGTGTCACTTCTGTTGTCTACAGGAGGATAGATACTTCCCAGATCTAAATGACCTCCCCAGGCTGCCAGGGTATTAAGAAGTACAGCAATGATAGGCAGATTTATAGCAGTCATTTTCAGTAGTCCCAGTACTCAATGGATGCTGCACTATTTAGCACATTTCATACTGAAAGCATGAAGAATAGTGCGTAATGACCACATAAAGTTACTTAGGACTGAAAGTTAAAAGAATAATTAATTGAACTTCCTGTCAGTGCTGTTTACTCCACAGGTAATTAGCATGGTAACTCATTTAAACAACAACTGATTTTTAGAATGGATATAGAAAATTAACAGTAACGTTACTACATTTAGTTTGTAATAACTGTAATAGTGTATTTAGTAAACTAATATAGAGCATTGTATTATCTGAGTGTGTAAGTTGTAAATACACTTGTGAATAGTTTGTCTTTTAAATTGCCAAGAGAATAATGCATGTTGCTTCTAGGTGTTCCTGGGGAGACACAAGGATGACAGATGCAGAGTCTTCCATGAGGCCCCGGAAACCATCGGCCATATAATTGCTTATTGGTCATTGCATTGTAAATTTATGTACTACCAGTAATCCTGTTATACTGAGCAATTAAACTATTTCAGGAAGTCTGGTACTGATAGATTTTCTTCAGATGTAGAATCTACCTAGATAAATGATCAACCATAAGTGTTGATGCGGGTTCTGGCACTGGAAGTATCCAATGTGAATCCTGAATTAGAGAAAGTCCTGAGTGCATGTATTAGAAACTAGAGTATATAACTCTTATGGGTTGTAAATCCACTGTCAAGTTACACTGTCTCCGCACACACACAGAATTAGATATATTGGTTAGACAATCAGCTGCCAGCACACAACAGGGGAGTGGAAGTAGTGGGAAGTGGTAGGACAACAACACGGAAATGATAAGGTTAAAATACACAAAATAATAGTGAGTTAATATGAATGTTACACAGTGTTCAGTGGCCCGAACAATAAGTCAACGGACTCTCAACATACAAGGTCAGAACACTCTCCCTCCATCTCACCCAGGCCTCTGGCCCACCCAGGAACAGCCTATAGGTCACGCCACACATGGTATACAAGTCACTCACCTCTCTTCTTTGGGTAAGGGTCACTCCCGCAATGATGTCCCCTCCACCTTCTGCCGACGGACAGCCTCTTGTTAATGGTCTGCCTGTCCAGCTGCTTGAGGTAGACCCCATGGATTGTCTTTGCCTCAATCTCTCTGATCAGGTCCATTGCTGTGCCTTCAGCTCTGCTTGGGTCTCCAGTGACCTTCCCAGTGCTCTGTCATCCTCAGCATCTCTGTTGGCATCCCTGAGCAGGCCACATTTCAGGCCATACCTGTCTAGGATGGATAGCGCAGCTCCCAGAATGGTCATCTTCCTCTCTTTCTCCTCAAAGTGCTTGAGGAAAGCTATTGCACCCTCAATCCTGCTGTCCGCTGCTCTCACCAGGTAGAGAGCTGCCCCCATCACCTCTACCTCCCATACGAAGGTCAGGGCTGTGAGCCCTATGCCACCCATGTCTCTGTGTAGGTGGACCCTTGCGCTTGAGGTCGCAGGGTGATGGGCTTGGTTTACAAACAGGACCGCCCAGGTCCGCACATCCAGCTCGATAAGGTCCCTGCGGTACCATTCGATCAAAGGCATGTAGAAGCGGACTACTGTAACTGCCCACCCATATTGGGCTGCCACTTTCTCACCCGTGTTCAGTGGCGAGGACCAAACAAGTTCCACCCTCTCTAGGTATTCTTGTCGCACCCTGGCCCTCATGAGGCCATTGTGTGCCCTGAAAACCTGTTCAATCCCCAGGTATCTGTAAGGGGTGCTCAAGCCGATCTTCCTGATGATCCCCGCACTCACCACTACTCCACTGGTTTCACATCTCAGCCTTCCTTGGTTCAGATGGGCCACTGCACATTTCTTCACCCCCAGCGTCATACCCACAGCTGAGGCCACCCATTCTACATCTACCAGTTCTACATCTGCCAGTGTGCTGGCCAAGTCCTCCTGCATAGACTCATACACCTTAACGTCATCCATGAACATCACGTGGGTAATGGGGGTAACATGGAAACGCAAGTTGAATCCCGCCTTCGTTTGCAACAGGCCAAAGAGCGGGGCACCACCAGGGAGAACTGAGAGCAAATCCCCTTGGTACAGACCCCTTCTGAACCTCAACAGGTGCTGGACCATTTCCGAGCCTTCAGGTCTGATCTCCAGGTTTGTAGCCCACTTGTCCATCACCTTGGCCAGCCCGCGCCTAACAATCTCTGGGGCCCGAACCATCTCCAGGCATGCGGTGATCCAGGTGTGGGGAACGATGTCAAAGGCCTTACGGAAGTCAATCCATGCCACAGATAGGTCTCACTTGTACATCCTTGCTTCTTTGGCCAGCGCCACATCCATCACCATGGCGTCCAGGCAACTTCGTCTACCCTGGACCTCTGCCTTCTGCTCCTCCAGGAGTAGGGGACCAACCACTCTGTGCAGGATCACACTCAATGCCCCAGTCATTGCCTGTAGCCACTGTTCAGGCAGGTTATCGGTCTGAACTAGCCAGTCCATCTGGCCCAGGCGCCTTCCACGGCGCCTGTTTCGATACCGCCAGCCCCCAGGTGGCATCCCACGGGATCTCATCCATTTCAGTCTCCTCTAGTGCAGCTGCGACGGCCTCGCCCCATTCCACTATCATGTCATCCTGAGGATCAGCTTCACCTTCAATTCCCCAGATATTCTCCCAGAAGGTGGTAAAAGCATCGATATCCACCCGACCTCCTAGCTCCAGGCTGCCCTGCTCATCTGACAGCGCCGTCAGTCCCACCGCAGCTACCCTACGCCTCAGCCCGATCTGTTTCAGCTTCTGTTCTGCCTTGAGGAGCTGGCACTTCCTCACACGAACTCGGCCTTCCCACTTGTATATCTCTGTTCGCAACCTGCGGTCTGTTAATCTATTCATGCCTAGGTCCTTGGCCAGTCTTCGTCTCCTGACCAGTTGACAGCAGGTGTGACAGCCTTTGGTCCAGGAAATTCTAAACTCACCCTTCAGCCTCCAGAGCAGTCGTTCATGGATACCTGCCCGCCTCCGCACTCTTTGTTGCTGGACTACCAGCTGCGATCTCACCTGCTTCTCAGGGTCCTCAACTCCTTCGGGTCTGTCAGTGAGGGACCACTCAATGCTGTCATCAACGTCATACGTCGCAGTGGGTTGACTCTCTCCAGCCTCTACTGCTGCACAGTGCCCCGCTGCCTTCACGGCTAGCACTGCGCTGCTGTACATTAGACAGTTCAGACGCCATGGCTGCCGGCTTGGCCGAGCTCAGGCACCTCCAATGTTGGGCCCCCAGCAAGCCCCTGCAAACGAACATACATGACAGTATACCCTTAGCCCACCCCAGTAGGGACTCACCTCCTGAAGTTGCACTCTCCTAGCTTTAATGCGCTGCAGTATGTAGCACTCCCTTCAAAACACAAAGGATGAAGACTAAAATTTTCTATGTTGTCTCCCACTGTAGGATAGTTCACCTTTCACAATGTTTCCTTATGAGGATAGCTAGCTCCAAATTGAAAATGAAGCTATTCTCATAAGGAAAACTAATATTAAATGGTGAACTATCCTAGAGTGGGAAAAATAGAATATTTTAATTTTCGTCCTGTAACATTCAGTGTAAAGAAGAATTGTGAAACAGAGTAAACCACTGCTAGAGTTATCTTTATATTTAGATATTACAATCTATATTGAAAAGTAAAATTTTATTAAAGCCGTTACTGACTGTGTGTAACTGATATAATTAGAGTGGCGTGTCTGACATATCTATACAATTTCACTAATGTTTTTTTATATTAATTTTATTTAAATATGATGATCTAAAATATGCACTTTGTCATTAGTTATGTATTATGTAATTCAGCACACTGCATCTAATTTATGTTAGCTGCAGAACTTATTTACAAAATGAGTTGAAGTTTACAATATTTAGTTTCACAATTGAAAGGAATGTGGCTAACTGATTTCAGAAAATGGAAACAAAAAGACAGTTCTTTATCTAATCAAAATACAATAATCTGCTACACAGAGCTAAACATATGTATAGACTACTATAAGTGCATAAAGGGATTGCAGGACCAGTACACAAAAGTTTGTTAGCTATTGTTTTGTTTGTCTTCAATAGTTTCACAGAATACCACCTTTGCGCTCCCCCTGTGAAGAATTTACAGCAACAATAAATACAAGGAATCATTAGTGCTCTTTTAATGGTTCACCTTTGGTGAAGTCACGTGATCAAAATTCTCAACTGAAGGATTATGTGAGATATTCACAGTGTTAATAGCTTTTGTGCCCGTAGGTTGAAATATTTCATTTCCGTCTGGATCTTTATACAGAGACACCATCTGCAGTAACAATTGAAATACCTTTGTGAATATAATTATATATATATATATATATACATACTTATTATATAATGTTGTACGTAGAGAGAGTAGAGAAAGCATAGTAGTATGCAAATAACAGTATACTTTTCTCTTATGTATTGAATTGTAGAATTAGCTGGTAACTGACCTTTGGCACAAACGAAACAGTGAGGATACCTGTCACGTTTAAAAGATCAATGGTTCCACTCAATGTCTGGAATACTGTAAAGTACTTGAATATTGTTAGTGGCAATATTGAATTGATAAGGACAAATATACTTGAAAAGTACACTATAGCAGAAACATATTTAGACTCATTCAGTCCCTTGATTTTCACTTTACGAACTTTGAAGCACAAATAAAGTGCCACTATTTTGAGGATATAGAGGTATAGAGCTGCCAATGCGATGACCACGATGTCCTTAGTTGTTGTGAAGGAGCACTTGTAGTACTCGTAATTTGTTACAATATCAAAAATCTAATTTATAGCAGAATACCCAATTGTAACAAAGATAGTTTTAATTAAAATATTTTTTCAAGTTATTGGACTTCAGCACAAGTGTACATTTTGCTCAATGTGTGGCACAATTTACATATACTTATAATGTTCATTTCTAGGGTTATGTATCATAGCTTCACAAAATAAGCCTCAATACATCATAATTTGTTGTCGTTTTACTTTAAATGATATCAACATTTTACTGAATTCAATAAATAAATAAATTTTTGTTGAAAATTTTTAACTGAAAGCTTTTAGAAAGTAGCCAATAAAATGTATCATCATCCCTCTATTAAATTAGATACTTGATTATTGATAATTAGTTTTGCAATAATAAGAATGTTAATTACAATAATCCTAACTCACTCCACTGCGGCTTTGTGGGTGTTCCTCATATGTATCGAGTTTCACAGAGTAGAAGAAAAATATTTTGAGAACAATCCATAAGATAGTTAATCCTACCAAAATGGAAAAAGCTAATAGAATAAAAATTATAAGGTGCCTGTCTTTTATTGCTATCTTCTTCCTGGCACTAAAGAACATGTACACCATATGTATCACACATACATAATAATTACACTGTAACATACATTATATACCTAATATATGTGTGTCAGAGTGTGAGTATAGTATTACAAGCTGTATGTATGTATTAGCATAATATCAAATAAGAACCTGAATATGAAGTAAATTCTTCCCAGTTTGGCCAGAATGCAGAGAAATGTTAAAGCATATCCATTTCCAGAAAGAACTGCTTTAAACTACCACAATAACAACATAGACAATCAGTATTAAAAGGATTTTAACTTGCAGTTCTCTAAAGTATAAGCATGCTATTTGTATAAATATCTTAATTAAAGCTTGTATCAAAACTCAGCATTTATAATTAATATAGAATAACATTGGTAAACAGAAATAGCTAATTTTACATACAGTATTGCTATCTCTATTGGTCATAATAGACTATCTCAATGTATTATGTCATACCATATAATTGGGACAAGAGTAAGCTATTTTAAGTTGTCATAGAGTGAAATTGGCTTGCTCATATCATGAAGCCTTTGCATAGCTAATTCAATTACATATTTTCAATTAAATGTAAGAACCATGCTGCTTGCCACTTCCACAGTAAAATAATGCATAATTAACTAGTGATGTTGCTCAACATGCTTACACTACAGAGCAGTTCTGCAGCCAATGGGTTTCTTGTTGGTAAAATAAAATAAATGATGATGCTGCAATAAACCATTATTGAGCCAATACAGATAATGTAGTTGATATTTGGACTGGTAAGACGAATTAATCTAAAAACAAGCATATAAAAAATTAAGTGAAAAATAGGAATATTAAGCATTGATTTACTTTTTCTATGTACAAAATTACCACATGTACTGCATACTTGGTGGCAGTATACATTTGGCATTTGAGTGTGTAATACAGGCTTCACTATGAATTACAGTAGTAGAAACCTTCCATGTTCAACATTTACTTTGGATTAAAGTAATCGTAATCATAAAGTCATAAAAGACAAGAATAGCTTCAATGAGAGACATTAAGTCAACATTTTGTTTCTGGTATTAAATACTTTTTTGAAGACATACTTACTTTTTGTTTTTGAAAACCAAATTAAAAACAAAGCAGATTATAGCAAATACAATTCCAATGGAACTAAATAGTATGTAGAGTGAAGACAGCACTATGTTGGTTGTTATGATCTCAGTCTCTTCAACTCCATCATATGGCACTCCATCTAAGGAAAAAAACTTCACATAAATTGATAGTGATAAATTATAGAGGACAGCATTTTATTTGAACTTTCTGATTATTGATTATAATGATTGTGAATTATAAGTACAGTAGACCCTCACATATCCAGACCTCACATAACTGGCTCCCTGCTTCATCTGGCCTGTGGATAGAAATTCAATTAAAGCATACCGCGAGTTTATGTAGTATGGTAGTTGCAGCGTCTGTCACTAGCTCTCTCTATTGTGGCTGATCTAGCTTTTTTGAGCCAAATAGACTAGCCAGCTAGTTATGATAATCTTCATTTACAGCTAATCTGACATTGCATTATTCTGCACTAGCTCTGAAACAGGTGTGGTAAGCTCTGGTGAATGGCTCCTCCCCTAGTTTATGTCAATCTGTCTGTGTGTGATACTGCAGCCTAATAGCCACAAGTTACTGTAAAAGAGATCCCATACAGCTACTATTAGAATAAATTAGAGGTCTAGCTGTTACTAAGAAATATGAAGCAAATTATTAATTTTTAGCTGTTGCTGTTATTTCACTTTCGCAATCCACTATTTTTGAGAATGGTTTTACATATACAGAATTTTCACATATCCAGACTAGGTTTGGTCCCATATAAGTTCGGATGTGAGTGGGTCTACTGTATAAATGTGTTCTATAACTGATTAATTCTGATACTTGCTTAATTTGTACATTTAGCATAAGAGGGTGGAAGCAGCTAATCAACCACAGGGCAAAAACTTGAATTTCCTGTAATCACATAGTTAGGAAATTTCATGTTTCTCCACTTTTTTGGTAGAGGATGGGGCTAAATTAAGGGAAAGGTGATGAAAATATGACATTTCCTAAATATGTGACTACAGGAAATTGAAGTTTTTGCCGTGTGAACTGAATTGATTTAAGTAATTGTACTTTTTTCTCCACTAATCTATTCCTGTTAACTTTTTTAGTGCATTTTACATATTTCTATGCTAGGCATCCCTCCTGACATGTCATTGTACATGTATATAAAACAATTATTCACTTACACTTCCAAATTTTGGAGTCATTAAATTCATTTATGTAGTATAAGAGGCACTTGTCTGTATTGTTGTTATTACAATCGATACGACCTACAATAACTTCCTCAAGGGACTGCATGTTAGAGTTCTGGAATCTGTACTGAAACATGTCATATTCTCCTGCTCTTCTGACCCCATTCTCATCAAACTCCACATCACCCTAAATGAAAACAACATGAAATCATGATGTTAATTTTGGTATAGTCAGCAAGGATATAACAGTTATATTCAATTTTATTAATAGACTTGACAGAAACTATTTTATCTTTCAACAGTTACATGCTGATAAAAAATGTTCTCATAGGCAACAGAAGCAGTTTATTAAAGTTGGGGGCTCAACTAAAAATCAACTATTGAATTATAACACTAATTATTCATCTAAGTTGTGACACCCACTGCTTGTTAGGAAGAGATAGGTTTCCTATTTTTCTTAGCCAATGTCTCAAATAGGACTTCAATCTTGTCTTAGTCTCTTAGCTGAACTATTCTGATGAGAATTGATTTATTACGGGATGATGAATTATATGGAATTGAGAACCAAAAAAACTATAATAGATGGTGTCACTGATATGGTTGCATAATTGGTGGTTAGCTGATTATCTAGCAGGTGGTGCTAATGCTACTTCTGCTGCCTATGGTTCTTAGTGTGTTCTAAAAGTGACTACCACATCAAATTGACGTATTATAAAAGTAACAATGTGGCCTTTACTTATGTTATTTGTTTCAGTGGACTCAAAATTATCTTATAGGATTAGAAATTTTATAAAAAGAATACTGGGTTAGTTGTTAGTGTTTGATCGATTGCACTGCAGTGGAGGTAATGGCTACAATGGTCAACAAAGGAGGAACTACTCGATAAAGAGAATAGACTTACAAGTTCATTTTTACATAATATGCTTATTAAGATATACACAAAATGTATATATACATAATATATATTTAAAGATTTATTTGATTTTAGTGGAGCAAAATCTCTGACTAATATTACTTACAGTTAATCCCTCGAACACATTTGAGTTGAGAAAAAGATGTTCCCTCCCCACAGAAGTGACACTGTGTGCTTTAATTGAAGTAATCACAATACAATAGTTAGCAACTGAGTATTTCTTACAACTTACCTTTCACCGTATTATTGATTGCTAATGCTATTGCCCACACTGCATCAAAGCAATATGGAGCATATTCAGTGTAAGAGAAGTTAGAAGTCTTCAATTTTGCATCGTAATTCTTCATAAACCAGTTTCTCATCTAAAATGAATAATAACTTTTTAGCTATACTGGCGTAAAATTGAGGGTAACAAAAAACTTAAAATTAATAAAAAAAATTCCCAATCATGATACTATGTTATATAAAGACGATTATGTTTTTGAAGAGAAAAAATAATTTTGGATTATAGTTAAGGAATTCAATAGTCATAGGCCCCCAAAAACTTGTAATTTACCAATTCTAAAGAAGTGATGTTCACATTATCATCTTGATTTGTCTCAGATTGCTGAGTAGGAAAAGAACTCAAAGACAATGAGTATTCTAAGATGGAAGCACGATCTGCAGATGTGCAGTTGTAGAGTTCATCATCTTCAGTCATCCACCAGCTGTGGTAGTTCATGAAGGGCAACAGGTACAGATGAGTGGGATAGTGTTTGTTCTCATTGTAGGCCTACAACAATGATGATTTATTGACTCACTTATGCAGTTTAATATATGGTTACATTGACAGACATTTCTTACTAGATAGAGCTTCTTTGAAAAGTGAGACAAGTGAGAAAGAAAGCTTTTATTTACTTCACTAAGATTAGCTAATTAAAAGTGTCTTCTAATGTCATAATGAAAATCTGATTAGTGGCAAAAATATTTTTTCTAAACTCACTACTCTCATGAAAAACTTTATTATAGCCCGTTACCCGAGCGACCACGCTTGTCGTTAAGAACTATAAATCGGATACAGTCTGGTATGTTCGTAAGAAAATGTATAAGCGGAAAAAAGTCTGGTATAGTTCTTAGCAACCATAATTATGATGGAAGGCAGATCAAAGCAAAATGGAATAATGAAGAGTTTGGGTACTTTAATACAATTACTAAGATAGCTAACACTATACTTTGCTCGTTGTTTATGTTTGGGCTATAAAATAGTTATAAACCAAAACCATTAGGTTTGTATTGCGATTTATAAATCGCATACAAACCTCAATTTTGGTTTATAACTATAACTTATTGCCTTTTTTACAATGCGATTCAATAGCTGTTTAGAGTTAGGCAGTTATTAATTTGCACATCTAATTATGGGAACAAAAGCATTTGTGACTGTTACACTAGCAGCACGTTATAATTGGGAATAAAGCAGTCATCACCCTGACTCAGAATAACAGCTCATTGTGAAAATTAATCTCAATTAGTCTACAACTATACTTCAATTGGGAGTGAAATAACCAATTGTGTAGTCTTATTGTTGTTAGAAGCTGGCCAAAATGAAAGTAAAATTACTGATTGAATTCCCACAATTTTCACTGAAGCTAAAGCGACTATTACGATTTCTTTGATCGTGTACTTATTTGAAGATTTGTTACTTACTTGGCATAAAATAGTGTTTGCCGTATGGGAATTTACCAGCAGAGCAAATATTCTGTAACCAGGTTTCTATGTTGTACATAACACTATGACTTAACAACTGATCATGATGGATGAAGAAGCTTACCAGTACATCTCCTGTGAACTCATCAGTTATGCCATCTTGTGGAATCATTTGTACTTGTACCTGAATGCCCATTTCCAGCTTTGATTTGAGATACAGTGACACCTACCAGCATTTCAGTACTCAGTAACAAACAATCAAACACTTTCATATTTGGTAGTATTAAAACTGATTATGTCAAAGACCATCCTAATTAATAAGACAGGTAATTTTGCAATAAATTTAGATTGAACTATACTATGGGCAACAATTCTATATACTGTTCATAATCTCACACTAGCCATAATAGACTGTCTGATACTGCAGACAGATCAGATGAAGTATGTTACAAAGTGAGATAATACTTAAAGTCACATATTGCGTGCATTCCTCCTGAAGTTATATTAACTACTCCAACTTACATTCTTATAATCATTCTCAAAAATTATAGCAACTCTTTTCCATTGATAATGAAGTACAACTGACGTAAGAGCATCAGCAATTCCCATCTCCGAAGGAAGCATTTGATAATACTGCTTATAGCGGTCACTGTTGCTTAGTTCATAAGCATTAGATGTACATGATACCTGTTGAAAAGAACTTATTGATTCAGTCATTCTCGGCTGAAATAATTAAAATAATAGCAAATTTTTCTTGTTCTATAACAGCCTATAATTGTTAATTAAAACTTAACCCAACGTTTCGACGTCTTGACTTCATATTTGTTAATGAATATCTGAAGAGGAATTCGGCAAGAAGTTGAAACGTCGGGTTAAATTTTAATTAACAATATTGGCTGTTAGAATGAAAAAAATTGCTATTATTACAATCTTTTATATTAGCTACATTCTGATTATCAGGTTTACCTGTGTCATATTATAGAAGTGAGATATCTCAGCACTAGCTGCAGTGGCAGCAGAACATCCAGACCCTAACAATGCAGTAATAGGAACAGGAGGGGACAAAATCATAGAAAAGAAATTTTCTAGGGTCCTCTGTCGGTCGCACTGAAATTAAATTGTTACATACATGTGCATATAATAAAGTTTTAATATGAGTGAGGCTATGAATAAGTGCATACAGTAGATTTATCTAAGTTATGGTATTAGTGAAGTCACACATATACATAATATAACATTATACATATTATATAATTGTATACATTTACACAATAACATATATCTTACCTGTGAGTCATAGAGGACATAGTGCAGCTTTGATTTCGGAAGAGTAGATCGTGAACTTGAACCATTGTTGATAAAGTCCAGAGCTATTTGGATAGCAGGAATTACTCCAGAGCTGTCCTGCCCACTTCTCTGTGATATCATCAAACCAAAGAAAACGTCCTTACTGTTCATCTCTTCTCTAACGGGTGGGTAGATGTCTTGAAACAGACTCCATGAAGAAGCTACTACTAGGGTCAAACAAAACCACACTTGTATACAGAACATGTTGTTTTTTCTGGTAACTTCTGTACATAATCCACAATTTATTGGAAGTACATATTATATTTTGGAAAAGACAGCAATATAATTATTTTAAAAAACAAGCCATTAAGCTTTCTATTCCAAAATAAAATCAGTCAACAATAAGAAGCTCTCATTGATTTCCCTAAATGATAATGAAGTAGTACTTCTTACACCTCCATTAATTCTGATAAACTTTCAATGTGGAAGAATACGGTGTACTGCACACTTTTCCCACAGGAAATTGTTAGTCTTAATTTTCCGGTGTCAAACAAAAAAATATAACACGTCCGTGAAAATAGGCCCCCCAATCATAAAAACGCGCAATTCATAATTATCTACCACTCAATACAACTCGACTCAGCTCAAACAAGTTGGTAAGGGTTACCTGTCTTGATGAACTTGATGAGCACGTGTGTGTTGTGAGAGTTGGCTTATGGCTTCATCAGAATTGAGGTTTACCTTCAGCCAGATTTACGTAGTAGCCTCTATCCAGATGGCTTTGACAAAAGTGATAAGCGTTCTCACAGAAGACGAGCTGACTTCTTTTTTGTGAAGTTAAGCTGTACTCTAATGGGGGTAAGTGTAGCATTTAATCAAGTAGCAATATTACTATAGTATAGTACTCTCATTTTCTTACTCTGGTCAAGGAAATGGAAAGTCTTAGAATAATACAAAATGTGCATGATAGCAGCCACTTTGATATAAATAGAAGTAGGGATATGATATCTTGCAAGTATTATTGGCCTGGAATGTGCAAGGATATTCAGTCATATGTAAGTTGTTGTTGTTTTTTGTTGCTGCTAGACTAATCATGTTAAAACTCTGATGTATAGGTTGCATCGTGTGATAAATGTCAGAAAAACAAAAAAAAGTTGAAGAAAGCATCTGGGCTATTGGATCCTATCCCTGTTCAACTAAGATTGTGGCACCAAATTGGAATGGATCTAATAGGCCCACTTACGGAGACACCTGGTGGCAACAAATTCATCATCACTGTTACTGATTCTTTTTCGAAATGGGCAGAATCAGGTCCTCTTCCAAATAAAAGTGCATATGGAGTAGCAAGGTTTTTGTATTCAATGGTAAATTCAATGTATAAATCTTCGCTGTAATTTTTTTTCACTGTAGCTGCTTACTAGTTTACTAAGACAGTAAAAAAATTTTTTTAGAGCCACCAATGTAAAGGTGACTTGGTCCAGGGCAACATGGCTAACTGATGAAGTAATAATTCCATACACTATGTAGCTCAGTACTAAATATATTTCCATTTTCCAACACTTGTAAATCAATACTTTATTTTTAATTTTAAAAACAATTGTAGGTTATTTGTAGGTATGGATGTCCATCCATCTTAATAACTGACCAAGGCAGAGAGTTTATCAATGAGTTGTCTGATGAGCTTTGTTCCGTAACAAACACGGAACACAGGATTACTAGTGCATATCATCCTCAGGTATGATTACCATGATAGTGTCATACATTATATTATACCTTTAGCTATTATTATGTGCTTACAGACAAACGGTTTGACAGAACGGTTTAACCAAACCTTGTCACGGTGTCTTGCGAAGTGGTCAACGAGGACCACTGTAATTAGGATGAAAAGATTGACACTGTTTTAATGGCTTATAGAGCTTCCAAGCAGGCATCTACCAAACATTCACCATATTACATGCTATACCAGAAGCTAATGCAGCTCCCCATTGATGCTGAGCTTTTTCAGCATGATGGTGAGCATGATGAAGAGGCAGAGGAGGAGAATGTCGACATAGATGAGATCATAGATAACCTGCTTGAAAGAAGGCAACGAGCATTTAGTAAGGCAAAAGAAAATATAGATGCAGCTCAGAGAAAGCAAAAGCAACAATATGATGTCAAGCATTCAAGTGAAGCATTCCCAATAGGAACAGAAGTTCTTGTAGAAAATACTGCTGATAAGCAGAGGAAAGGTGGCAAGCAAAACACAGTATGGTTCGGACCATATACCATTAGTAAATTTATTGGTAAGGGTGTGTACGAACTTAGTAACAAGAAAGGAAATGTGGTCAGGAACAAAGTAAATGTTAACCGTTTGAAGCGCTATATTAGGAGAAGTGATACCATGGATGGAAAGCCTAAAGACAAGATGGATGGAGATTATGGAGGTGAGAATGAGATTGATAAAGAGAACGGAGGTGATATAGAGAGGGATGGATGAAGTGAAAAGCGAAAACAGCTTGCTATTAAAGGAAGAAAAAAAAAATTGAAAGTAGTGACAAGCCCCCACCTAAGAAGCAGTGTAATAAGATAGATCGTACACTGTAAAAAACGAGGTGTTACATTACACCTCTTTTGGTGTTCCAACTACACTGTCTGTACTACACCCCATGGGGTGTATTGATACACCCCCAAATTAGTGTCCCGTTACACCCTTCAAATACCCTCCTAGTATACCAAATAGGGTGTACCATTACACCCCTATCACACTCATAGGAGTGTTACACTACACTCCTACAGTGTATATGAACACCAAAACACACCCTATCGGGTGTAATTCTTCGCCAATATAAAGTGTACTGCAACGCCATGTGATTATATTCAGGTATAATACAGTAAATATTATTTCACATACAATACGAGTATGAGATGACACAAAAATTGTATGTTTGTATGTTCAGGTCCAATGATGACAGTTCACTCCCTCAGTGATGTAGAGTTCTTCAATCATCCATCACAGACACACCTTAGACAATCTCTATTCACTCAGCTTCATCTAAACACAAAGAACATTGAACACATTAACTTCCATATTTGATAAATTATTACAAAATATTACTACAGGCAACATGTCTACGTCAACTAACTGTGCAGCCCACAAAAAAATAAAAAAATAAAGCCCCTTATATAATATTGTATTATATTTACTTCTATTTTCACTATCACTCTATATGGCAGTACCTAAATGGGAATATAACGTCCACTACCACCTCAGTTTCAAATGCCACATGGCGCCGTGGTTCGCTTGACAATTACGATTATTCACTAGAATGGCGACACAGTTGTTGTTGTTGTTTTTAATACAGTTTCTCTGACATAAAGTAGTACTTCATAAAATAAAAAAAAGGCGTAAGTACCAAATATTTTCCTAACATTTTTTTCAAACAGCAGTCTGGAGCTATTGCAGGCATTTTCTAAATAGCTCAGTTTGCTTCGGAATTGTTTGTATTGGTATAAATCTTCACTGGAAAAAAAGTTTTTAAAAATATGTGTCCATTCTTTACCGAATTGGTGGTCAGTCACCTGCCAGTAAAAGGGTTGAAGAACACACGATTTTGCCTCACGATTTTGCCTCAGAACACTTAAAACATAAGCCCCACTTGGTAAACTTAAGGATTGGACGTGGTAAACCAATCCTGAGTTACAGTGTGAAGCAAGGGAACCCTTTACCTCATTACAGATAGTACTTTTTGATATTGCAAATTTCATTCACTCCTATCTATCCCACCTATAGATACATGTCTGTCCCACTGTCTTTCCCATCCCGGACACATATAAAACTTACTTAGCAAGTCCTTTGAAGCTTGTGTATAGATTACGCCTTGATACAAAACCTTTTACCTGCATACACACATGAAAATGGTTACTAAATTAATATTAACTATTATCATTGTCCAACAAAAATGAAAGGTTATGTATACTATGGGAACAGAAACCCTTTGACATCAAATTTCGGTCTAATTCTTAAGTACCTGATCAAATTCAAATTGGAAGATCATGTCAGATAAATTTTGGCACTAGCTATTGTGGTATGTACTTTCATAAGTACATGTCAGGCCAAAATTATAAATGTCCTTTCAAATTCATGGTGAAAGGGTATAACATCAGATAGACTCTGGTCCGTTATTTACAGCATTAAAGGAACCCCTAGATTATGCATGTACAGCGAGGACATTAATGGCATTAGGATAAATAGGTAAAGGGTTCATTCTAGAAAATGATTAGCAGTATACTCGAGCCTCTCTGTGTTCTGAGTAATGGACACCATCAACCAGACACAAGCTTGTGTGATTTGTGGTAAGGGTACATCAATATAGTGAGTCTATTAAAATGACTTGTAGTTTGTTATGGACCCCCCTCTGTTCCAGACTGACATGCACAAGTTACACATGACTTTAAAAATAATAAAATAACAGTTAAAATAGTACTACAGACTCAGTGGATTTGTAAACTTAAAGCACTCAAAACTCTCTCTCTTAAAGTAAACACCAATAAGTTCAGCAAGAAAATAACTCAGAATCTCATCTCTGCCAACCCATTTCATTAACCCTTTACCAAATTACCAACATGAAATCCATTACACACCCTTTACCCTAAGCACAATAAACCTTTTACTGTTTCCATGGTAGGCCCCAAAAAAGCTCAATTAAAGTTGCTTAAATCCTATATCAAATTTTATAGGACTCATTATTATTACTGTTGTAAGTATGAAACCCCTTACCTAATCTTCATCACAAATAAGAATTTTCAATACTTCACTTCTTTAACATCACCCTACATACAAATTGTTATACATATGCTTAACCCTCTACTAAAAGAGGTATTTCTAGCTCAGCACAACAGGTGGAGAAATATTCTTCTAACGGAAACAAAACTAAATAATACTATTTATTCAGTACAATAAAATTATTGGGGAGAAAGAGGGAGGGGCTAAAAAATAAGGGATGCCACATCACTTCTTGCAGGGAAATACCAATTTCAGCAAAGTCACATTACCTCCACTGCTCATATAAATACCCTACAAATTTTAAAACACACAACAACTCCCAATGGTATACCAATATTTCTTAATCAATATTATTTCATTGGAGAAAAAAGTACTGAATAACCTCACAACTGCAAATAAAAAAAGAATAACTTGCATTTTTTTTCAATTACTGGTCAAAATTGCTGCTACTTACAACTGCTTCATAGAATATAGAATTTTACAATTCCAAATTGAGTTAGTCTAATATCGAGACCATTCACCTTTTTTGTGAGACCGGCACAGTGCTGCAAATGATATTATTTTAGTTTCTAATTTGTGCTATGTAGTACAGATTGCTTGGAACTCTGATATTGTGTTAGTTCACCTAGTCTGGTGTTGCCGACACTTTACCTACTTTTAATATGGTGCGGGGGAGGAGGAAAGGGTCTGGGGACTCTAGTACCAAACCAGTTTGAAATAAGTTTTTGCGCATGCACTAATTAAGCCCAACTGTGGACACTCTGGTAGTCTTGCGGTCTATTATTCAAGAAACATATCAGAAGGCGCTTGTATTGCATGGTAAGAATTTACCCTTGTACACAGGGTCTAGTTGAATTAACCTAGTCTCTATGAAACAAAAAAAAAAAGATACACTGTTTATCAATGAATCTGTCAAGGGACCCGTTCTGGGGGTGAGTTCAGTTTGGTATACAGCAAAATACTAACACATACATATAATGTATAGACAATTGGATTATCAGGGTCTGTGGACAACTTCATACGTACCAGCTCTAGAAATGGCTATACCCCAAACCTTTAGCAATTGACTGTCACTACAGTTGTACAGCTTCAGGTTACTTTTATCAAACTATCTGGCTGGTAAGTTATGGTGAAATCTTTTCAAGACGAAGTATACAACCACTGTGGTGAATGTTTTAAATTGGTGGTTAGCACCAGAATCTGATCATTGGTACTTGAGTCCCCAGACCCTTTCCTCCACCCAGGCACAATATTTAAAAAAGGTAAGGGTCGGCAACACCAGACTATAGTTCACCTTGGGTCTCAAAAAGTTAGGTAAAGGGTCTATACATAACTCCTACACAATGGGTTTCATAATATCAACATTAAAATTCTTGTCTGCTATATCAATTAAACACAGCTGCTAGCTGCTGGCAGAAATACTGTACTTCTTATACCTAGCCCTACCCCCACCCCTTCCCTATAAATTAATATTTATGCCGTCCAATGCCTGCCACTAGTTTAGCTACACCTATAAAACAATGACTTCTCCTTTCCCCACCTCACTTACTTGCAGCATTTCGTGGCTACGGTACCAATTGGCACATTTTGAATGTGAATGTAGTTTTTAGATCAAATGAACCGCCAAATTCCTTACGTACACAGTATAGTATTAGCAAGTGCGCTTTCTCACGTGATAACGTCAGAAACCATTAAGAAATATGTAATTCAATCTACCCTTTACCGATTTTATGAAGATCAGTCTTGAAAATGTAGACGTGTATAGTAGTGCTCAAATAAACTTGTGGGGATAGACCTCGGGATAGACGAATGTGTGAATCACTTTTCTGCCTACTGTTGTATTCATACAAACATTATTGTAAGTTACAACCCTAATAAGCTAGCGCCTGCGGGCGGGGTTCATTATCCATTATTCCAATTTTGGAGCAGACACTATGAATCTGCCATGGTAGGAGAGTTTTCTTGGAGGATTTGCAGTACACTGCAGGGTTTCATCCAGAAATTTTTTTTGTCTTGGGGGGGGGTCGAAATTAAAGTGGAGTAAGTAATAATTTTAAGTACTGGTAATACTTTTTGCTATCCAAATCATAGCGACAGTAGAAATCAGAATCGTTTTCAAAATAGGCTTCAATTTTCTTCAACTAATGGCTATAGCTATAGAAGGGCCAGCACTTGACCAAGGTAATTTTGATGCTGTGCTGTAAACAATTTAATTCTGAGTAGGTAAAATAAGTGGGGGGGGATACCCCCCTTTTCTCCCCCCCTCCTGGATGAAACCCTGCACTGTGTGTGGTTCAGCACATTCATGTCGCTCCCTCCAAACAAGTGCTACAAGCTAGCAAAAAAAGAGCTAGCAAAGTGCTAAAAACTAGCAAGAGGCAGCAAAACCACGCCCATGCCATTTTGGATTAGGTTATGTCGCATAAATAATGGCAATAATCACATTTTTCATGTGGTGACTTTCATACGAGTATGGTGCGTCGTTAAAAGGAGCACAGTCAGTAACTGTAAGGCCAGTGCATGTTTCAGATCAGGGTTTCCCCCTATATTTAGACCAGAAAGATTAACACTGGCGTAATTAAATGAAATATAATTTTACCTTTGTAACAACCACACTTGGGGGTTGGTTATGGTAACATGATTATTATGATTACAGTATGATTGTGAAACGTTGATTATGATTATATATAATTATGATTATTTGTCAGAAAAATAGGGATTGTTACAACAAAAAAAAAAGTTTTTTCAAACAGTTCGTTTGATAGACGTCATCTTTCTGGTCTAAATATTTTCCCAGTGTAGATACTGGAGAATGGAGGTAGTTGCAGGCTACGTATATTAGTGGTCTTAAGTTCAGCTGCTATAACTCTGTTTATTCTAATTACAGCTAACACTTGCTGTGTTTTACTTTACTGCTAATATTACCAGTAATGGGTTTGATTGCGATGATTACACCCACAATTTGCCACATGATTTTGATTATGATTACGATTATGCAATAACTTATCGATTACGATTGTAATCATAATCAACCCCAACTCTGAAGCAACCATAAATTACAAATGTTATTCACCAATAGTTCTCTCCTCACCAATAGTTCTCTCCTCACCAATAGTTCTCTCCCAGGCAATGGATATATTTCTCTGCTGTTCTTATTGTTTTGTTATAGTGCTATGAGGGAATATATTATATATTAATGCAGCGTGGCACTTCTAGAGTGGTAATAGCTTCATTGCAGAGGCCAATGCCAATGATGAAGTAGATGGTGCTGATTCACAGTTGAAAAGGAGGAATGACTGCTGAAGACAGTGAACTAATTCTTCCAAGGTACTACTGCTGGGCTATAACTAGAGTACAATAATCTATTACCATTAGCTAGTTCAATATAATCATTGGGTAACTGCAGAATATCACAAATTATTTGGACCATATGCACGAGTGCCAGTATGATTATAAAATACGCAATAGAAAAGTGTGGGCTTATGTGCTGTGTTTTTTTGTTATAACCGGAAACGAGTGAGTTACCTGACAGGCTTTTCTATTCCGTATCTATCTTGTACCACGTGCGTCGTCCTTAGAAACAATGTTTTTGCCACGCAGTTCAAAAAGTGTTATGCCGCTACTTAACCAACACTTTTTTACCATTACAAGTGACGTGACATGTGAGTGCTAATGTGCCAAACAACAAGTGATATTCTATGGTGTCCGATATTAAACTTTTTGTTGTGTGCCTTACGGAGACGCAATAACCGTAAAAAATTTGCTCAAGGGGGTGCAATAACCCACCACAAACTTGATCCCTGTGTACTGCGGAATATTACCACATGTTTTATCATTTCAAGAATTCAAACAGTTCCTATTGAACTACACGTATTTGTGTTACTTAGAAAGGGATTCATACAGGATTCGTTCAAAAAGATTTTTAGGGAGGGGAGATCTTGGGCTTTGGAGGAGGACACTTTTACTAATTCTATTAGAGAGCACTTCAGTTTGGGGGGAGGGGGTAACGTTGGCTTGGGTGGGATCCCACCCACCCCCCCTCATAGTACATGAAATTGTTTAACCATGGCAACTTCCGGGCGTATTGTCTGATGACTGCCCCGTATTCCTCAAGTTTCGGTCCTCAACAATAATTATTTTATGTCATGGTTTGATTAATTCACATCATATTGATTGTCCGTATCTACCTGAAAATATCGGCTACCAGTATATCGGCTAAATTGCCTAACATGATGACACTATCCCTCTGTATGAATACCTTGGTTGTAAAGCATTAAAGATGCATTCTCCCTCAGTCTAATTTTTTTCCATGAGGCCTAATATGCAGTATACATACATATGTAGTATAGTTTTTTTTTTAATGTAAATTTTGTCCATTCTTGAATTTTGTACATAAATTATTCAGGTAATGCCATGATCACTAACTTTTTTCATTGGTACTTTATTTTATTTGTGTACTAGGATTGCTGTGGTCCATCTGGCAGATGAGCAAGAACAGCACATTGAAGTAAGTTTATGGGCAACCATATTGGTCTCCTCATGTTGATCTTGCTCATTGGCATGAGGTGTACATCAAGAACCAGTAGTTGCACTATATAATTGCTGTCTATCCAGCAGTATTGCCAATAGTACATACATATGTTTAGTTGTGTCAGGATATATTGCTAAATACCTTGCAACCCTTTCGTTCCGAACTTAATTTTTACCGTGAGGTCGTTGATTTCAGGTAACTCGAAAAGCACTTATAAAAAATTTTTTTTGGTGAAAACTTTTTTCGAAGCTTCTGTAATGCCTTGGGCACCTATAATCTGAATTTTGAGGTTCTAGCTCACTGTAACAATTTTTTTTTTTAATCGTCAATGCTAATCCCGGAATGAAAGGGTTGAATAGTTTTGATCATGTCTTGCTATGTATGTTCTCCACATTTGTCACAAAAAATCCTCACTACATGTGTACATTCTTGAAGTTTATCTTGATTGAGCTCTACTTGCCACTTGCTAACATACTGCCACACATTTGCACGTAGTGTGTCGGTGTGGTTCAGTGGTGTGCTTCATTTTGAGTGTGTAAGATATTTGTTTTCGAAAGTGTGATTATGGTTTGTTTGTTTAAGCCAGAAATAACACATAGAGATAAGATGGTACTTTTACGTGTTATTAAATTAATATAGGAGTGTAAAAGAATGAGCTGACAATTCTTTTGAATAGCACAGTATGCTTCAGTAAGGCTACTCGGATCCACATATGTACATATTTAGCTGATCTCAGCTATGCCTCCTAGCGTGTTTTTTTGTTGTTGTTGTAGTTGTTTAGTGTTATTTTTTGTGTTTTTTTTTTTTTTAGAGTTCTTGTACTCAACGACAAAGTGTATATTTATTATCCAAATTAGCTTTGCACATATGGTATTCTAGTTCTACATAATTGGACTGTCAGTTGCACATGCTTTACATATCCACGTGCACCTTGGGGGCATTATTTAGAATTGGTTGGCACATCGTTACAAATATTTTTGCTAGTATGTTTGTTGTTGGTTTCTTTTTCCATGATACATTCCTCAATCACATCATCCACCACTCTTGAGCATAGATCTCTCTGTCTTCAGTGATAGATGACAGAGCCCAGATAGGATTACTTTGATGCTGTGGCCTATACGTGCTGCTTATGGGTGCTGTCCGGAACAGTCTTAATTAGCTGTGTCAAGTTCTGTTCTATCAATCAACTTCCGCGTACAATGCAGCTGATTATCAAGTTGGAGCTTATTTTTCTGTGTTACATGAGTGTTGTCCAGTAATGTCGTCAATTGTCCCATGGCACCATGGTGGGACCATAGAAGGGTTCAATTGGATGTTCATGGCGAGCTTCAATTAGAAACTTACAGCTGGGAAACCCTATCTTGTGTTTGAATAGCTATGCTAGCCACCCTCGATATGCCCCTTTCCCGAACACCAAAATTATTCTATTACTAATTTATGCATCTCGCTTGTACAAGTCGAATAGACATAATGGAGTTTGAAACAAACACCATGAAAAAGTTTGTGCCTCCTTACATGCCCGTGGACATTTTTACAGCTTAGACATTTTGTACTGGATGGGAGAAGTTGTGTAGGTAGGAGAAATTTTTACTGTCGCTTTACTTAATTCTGCTGGTAAAAAAGAAATTCTGCTAGTGAGTGTATGTTATGTGTGATTTCGTTTCATACATGGGGGAGAGGGAGGTCCCCCTCCCCCCCCCACACACACACAAAAACACATACACAAACACACACACAAACACGCACCAAATGATAAAAAAAACTTGTATGAAATCCTGCTAAGTGACCGCAGCAGCTGAATGCGTGACAACTCATTAAATGTGACCGTCTACAGGAAAATTGGGCACGACGCGGGCCCTATCAAAACAAATTTTGTGCACTTACACATTCGTCTTCATCAGTACAATGAGCTCTCTGAATTTTAAAGCTGTTGCTTCAGCCGTTGTCGATATATGCACCCTAATCATTACCTTCCATCCCCTTCCCTCCCTCCCTCCTCCAGCCACAAACAGCATTGGACATGATTTATGGTGAAACATCACATTACGGAATTGTATATATATATTGCAGCCTTATTTTTTTCTTAAATATTTCCACATCATGCGAGTTGTATGCTTGTTATTGAACTCTCAAAGTAGCATGCGCGTAGCGAGTAAATTCAAAGAAAATTGTATTGTAACCAGTTGAGAAAAAATATCAAAGCAGCAATAAATCACTTATCACACTCTCAGACTCGTGCTATAAGTATTATATATAATGTGTGTGTGTGTGTGTGTGTATGTATGTTAAATGCTTGATACGGATCATGATATTCTCCCATAGCTATTGTGTGGTGCTTTTCTGATATTTCAATATGGATATGTTTTATAAACTTGTCCGTAGGCTATTGCAATGTTTCAAGTGGGAAGCGTGCTTGGAAAAGAAAGGCAGTATAAATGAAGTCAATGAATGGAAAAGAAGGCTAACCCTCAGGACTCATGATTACCAACCAAGTGCTTTAACATGTACCACCCTTTCACCTGTCATAGTAACTATTTATTTTATTTTTGAATCATTACCACTGATGAAGGCTACAGTCCGTAGCTGAAACATTTTAACTTTTTTGTGTTTTTTGGTCAGCGATTATCTCTAAATATAATAATTATGTCTACAATACCTGATCACATAGGATTTTACAGATTTATGCAGTATACTCTTGTTGTTACGTTCTTCAAATATTCTAATATACTTATTTCACTCCTTGGTCATGAAATACTGCCTGGCATTTCACTCGCTAGCTGTATTGCACTCACCATTGCCTCGTGAAAATATAGCATACAAGTAAATATTCCATTCATGCAACTAATAGTAATGTGTTTATTTATAACTGGTTAGATTTAAAATTCATTGACTTCACACACTATGTACATATGTACAGTAATGTAGTAAAGCATTTAATGGCAATTGTTTAATATTGGGATATTGCAGAAATATTCAAGCAAAAATGTTCTGGGTGCAATAAATATTATACATCTAACTGTTAGCTATGTATTAAATTTTACCGACGTTTTATGTTTTATGTTATGTAGTGCAGTCCACTCTGAAGTTGTCTTGCCTGAAGTCATCAGTGATTACAGAAATTCACAGATTCCACTAAGTACTTTTCCATTCACTTCTGAACTGTCTATGCCGAGCTTTTTTTAAGAATCATTCTAGTTTTTATGTAAAATAATTTATTATTTTCAAACGTTATCATTCATTTTTAATAGCCGATATATATGTACACAGTAAAGCTGTGTGAATCATAAAATAAAAGAAAAAAAGAAAAACAACAACAACAATACAATGGTATTTATGATAATAAAATCAAATTGCTGCAGATATTAATTACAGTGTATGGAGTAATTCTAAGACTGAAGAATGCACAAAATGTACTTTTATTATAAATGCTCACATAATAGGCTGGGCTTACCTACTACAGCTAACTTTCTGTTCATCTATTTTGAATAAAGCTCCAATTACCAAGCTTTCTAAATTGAATATCATCCAAACTAAGCAAGTATATTATAACTTGCAATTTTGCCAACAAAAACATTCAATCAATGTTTACAGTACGTTCTGGTCAGTAGTTTACTTGTAATATAAATTTGTAAGTACAATCACAACTAATTACACATCGGATAAATGAAATTATATATCCTTTCGAATTCAGTGCTGCAAAGTACAAATCCTCATTACATCTGGCTTTATTATTGTTGTTGTGTTAGGTATATTGATGTTGCATATTGAAATGGCCCAAGTGGGATGAAAAAGAGGGAAAGGATAGTCTGGTTATAATACACAAGACTAATAATTGGGATAAAGAGTTTGATGATGATACAATTGAATGCAATGGTATTTATAAAGATAATTAACTCTGTCAATGGCTTGGGCTCCCTATGCTTTATTGTTAATAAAAATAATAATCATTATGTAATAAGTAGTCAAAACAGTTTGCTACAAGCTTGACAGACTACAGTAGTTCACAGGAGAGAGTGTCACAAATTGTGCAGTGAGTGATTATGTCTATTGTTAGCAATTCATGGCATGTGAGGTTTTCTTATTCATGTCAATGTACAACAATTTTATGTATGTACTAGGCTTAAAAGATCCATCATCGTAAGATTAGAAAAATGCCGTTTGGTGCGCTGTTAGCCACTTTATCACGTGTAATGTATGTGAATCAGTCGGATAGTTTAATGCATTACTATAAAAACAAACAAACAAAACAAAACGAATACCAAACACCTTATCGTACAAACAAACCACTCTGTCCAAGATACTTCATAATCAATGAGTTGGTCTCTCAATGGAAGATTTACCATTCAGAAGGCCAGTGCATCAAAATAGGGATTCATTTTTATTCTGTTTATAATATGCCGCAGAATTTTATGTGTACCAATATTAAACCATTCGATCGCATATCTAAATTGGGAGTGTATTAAAAATATAAAATAAATAATATGCAGGGGCTTGGTTGCAGGCTCTCCCTATCTCCTCCGTTGGCCTCCGTTTAGACAATAGCTGTCGGCCTGAGACTCGGCACTGCCATCTGTGCCCCCCATCATTGCCAGTTCTGCGGTGCTGAGGTCCCCTCACTCGGCCTTCATGGACTGTGTTGCCGGAAAAGCGAGGGAAGGCATTCTCGACACGCATCCCTTAATGATATCATAAAGCGTTCGCTTTCCACAGCTGGGATCCCTTCGAGGCTCGAATGTATATCTATGCTCGAACCCCCTGGCCTTTCATGCTCAGATGGCCAAAGACCGGATGGCATGACCTTAGTACCTTGGAGTTCAGGTCATCCTCTGGTCTGGGATGCAACATGTCCTGATACTTTTGCTTCCTCATATGAAAGTCGGGCCACCTTGGAGGCTGGAGGTGTTGCATCCAGGAAGTCTGCCAAGTATGCACATCTGGCACCTCAGTTTATTATACAGCCTGTCGCCATAAGAGACCTCAGGCGCTATAGGGCCCTCTACCCTATCTTTTCTAGAGAAGTTAGGCAGACACATCCACCTGGCCACGGGAGACCCCCGCTCTACACAGTTCCTCCTTCAGCGGCTGTCAGTAGTGGTACAACGGGGAATTACGGCAGCAATTTTAGGCAGTAATACAGGCAACTAACTTATTCATCATATTTAATAAATAAATTTACCATTATCCTTTATTTACTCATTTCTTAATTCATTTATTAATTTATAATAATAATAATAATAATATGCAATTTTAAATAACATTTCTTATAATAAAATCAGTCTCTGTATAAAATTAAATAAGTCAACAGTATATAAGATAAATATAACAATATCAAAATTGTGTGGTAGTTAATTTAGAAGACAATTATCTTCTTCACTGATGCCTTTTCTCCATAGAGCACATCCTGCAAGTAGAACATAAACGGGAAAACAAATATTAAAAATTTTAAATTTAAATGACATCATCAGGGATCTTGTGCATGTATGTGAATGTGTGTTGGTGCATGTGTGTGCGAGGGAGCATTGGGTCAAATCAAAGTTTTAGTAGTTAGTTAAAAAAAATCTCTCACCATTTCCTCAAAAATGTCATCATGGACCAGAGCTGTCTCATTTCAAAGACAGGTGTGACATCAGACCTGGGGTAACACCACCACAGCACAGCACAGCATACTGGCTCCCTATGTTTAAAGCAACGATACATCATAACTATCAATGTCTCTTTCAGGAGATAAAGGGTACCCAAAATAGTATTTGCATCCTACCCCTTCCTTTAATGGCTTCATTATACGAGCAGCAAAATCCAAAATCAGTAATAATGTAAGGCCAAGAAACGTGATGCGTAAATTATTCTTCCCAGTGACCTATCTTTATCTTCTATTATTTTGATGCAAATATTGTTTTAACAACGAGAGTCAATTTCAGGGTGTTCCCCTAGTTTGATTCCTTAGGACTTGCAGTATGTTAATAAGCTCATTTTTTTTTAAAGAGAAAACTGCTGAGAAGTACTTTCTTGCTATTAGTTTTGGGTCCATCCTTAAAATGGCTGGACTATTCTAGTGATTATGGCAAAAAGAAGCCTTCTCCTCTGCAACCCCTCTCTCTTCCCCCCCCCCCTTAAAAATTCACATCTCATTGTTAAAATTAGTTGTTGAGAGAGCAATTGAATGAATGACTGTGAGCTGGGCCAAAACTAGACTCCACGTTCTAATTTTGAGTCAGCAGTGTGTTATTGTTCCACTTTGTCCACACCATAGTTCAATATAGGCAGGCAGGGAAGAAGAAAAAAAAAAAAAGAGAAAAAAAGAAAAGAAAAGAAAAGAAGGTCAGAAAAAAGGATGATAGATAAGGAACCCCAAACTCACTTGACTATCCCATCTGAGGAGCCAGTTGCTATGACATTATCCTTGTTCCAGCCAAACAACTGAACACACACACACACACACACACACACACACACACACACAGATATAGTTTAGATTATGACATTCATCATATGCACACACAAACACATGCATGTACACACTACCTCAGAAGAGGTGTCTGTTATGGCTTGAAAAAATATGGGGTTGACAACAGGAATTAAATACTTCTGTGGTGTTCTAGTGTTTGGGTAGTCCTACTCCTACTACTGTCTCATCAATATGTAGCACAACCACAACATATTATCTCCAACCAAATTAACCACACTACTAACAACAAACCAGCCAACCATGTCCTTGAAGGTATGTACATAACTTGCAGTGATGATGCTAGTGAAGTGATATGTATATGACCTGATTGTGTTATGGTACCTTACAAACACACTCACATACTTACACACACATGTACACACTTGACTTGACTTGACTTCCACTACGAATGATTGGTCACCTGGCCTCCCAAGATAGGGGGGAGCAGGACAGCCATACTCACAGCACATCACTGGCACAAGCTCAAGATCATAATGGATTTTATACCAATATCTGGTCAGCCAGCAACCAGCACTGAGCTGCAGGATAGACTGCACCACTTCTCGTGCAGATGGAAAAGCTAGGATGGATGCAAACCCTCCGTAGCTGGAACAGACTGGAATTGGGTCCATGTGGCACCATGAGGCAATGCCCTGGTCTTGTACCCACCTACTCCAGTGTGCTTGGTTGGACCATGCTTAGTCTGGAACCTCCCCTCAGACCTGTTCACCATGGGTGACCCTACAAAGGAATACTAGATTCCAAGGTAACATAGCTCCGAGGTTCATTGGTACACTCAAGTCCCTCCACCACGACAAGGTGATGGCCCAATGTACACACACACACACACACACACACACACACACACCAATCCTTTAGGACAAAAACAGCAATAAAGAGGAGTGAAGGGAAGGGGGGGGGGGGGGGGAGGGGAGAATTAAAGAAATAGTGATCTGCTATGGGAACTTTCTTTTGACCCGTACTGTAGCTTGAAACAGATTCACATAATAGATCAAACTAGACAGCTAGTTTTAAATAACAGATAAATAACTATATCCAATAAAAGAAATTTTATTTTAAATTAAGTCTAGTCTGGTCGGTGAAAAGGCCCCATCTCCTGAAACTATGCACATGAACACTCATCCACCTGCACGGACTGTACTAGTGGAGACAACATGTCCGGCTCTCACACAGCACCAAACACATAGACTAGGTTACCAGACAAATGCCAGGTCCCTAAAGTCTAGGTTATGCCCCACACATACATAAGGTGACCTACACACATTACTTCCATGCACTTTTTAAAGAGTCAGGATTCATCGTTGCAAGTTGGGTTCATGGTTGCCAAGCTTTAATTAGTGATAGGAATGTGTTTAAGTTGGTGCTACCAGCACTACAAGCCCTACCTTAGTTCCTTACATAGCAACTACGCCCTCATCAAGTTACCGGACTGCCTGTTGATGAGGATGAGTTCCGAGATGAACTAGCAAAAGCGCTGCCAATCCGCTACAATTTCTGAGAAGAACTAGGGTCACTAACTTAGATAAAGTCGTGCTCCCACTCTCTATTTCTCTCCCCTAACTTAACGAAGGTAACCCACATACTTTGCATCCCTGTGTCCAAAGAGTTGAAAATATGATTATGTATTCTTTTAGTGCAATTTGAAGACAATTGGCTAGACCAATTTATTAAAAAATTTTAATTGGCTATCATGCTCATGTCAATATACCAGGAATTTAGACAGTGCTATTGTTTTCATTTCATTGATCCATGATGTTATATTCATTAGGCACAAGATATAGTATTACTTATAGTAAGATATTTCATGGTGAAGGTGGACACATAATGATGCCTTGTTATCCTAAAAGTATAGGACATGCCCAAGTGCTCTACACACTCTCTGACTCCATGGTGGATTAATGATACCAGGAAATGATGTTCACTGCTATGCTATGTTGCCCATTCATATATCTGCAAAGTCACCAAAACAATGTATTCTAAATATAAGATGTAGAATTATGAAAGTGGTTAATACATGTACATGTGAGTAATACAGCTGATGACAGTTCTCTTATACTACAACTAACAGCTGCATTTTTTTAAAACTTTTTGTGTCATGTAGTGATGCTGCATTTAGTTCAAACACAAACACACACACACACACAAAAAAAAAAAAAAGAGAAAAAAAAAAAGAGAGAGACCACCAATATTAATCAACAATATCCACCATCACTACCCACAAGTGGTATCATACAAATACCATAGCCACATTCCAACAAAAAGTAATCAAGTCCTTTTTACATGTGTCAATTGAGAGTATGTTTTGCTTACTCACAAATAACTTACAGAAGTAGTCATAAATTTCAGAAATTTTCATAAAATTAGCACTGGGTAACTTTGTAGTATTGTCCTTGTTAAAACAAATGAGTAATTGCATGTGGTGTTCGGATACTGTAGTGAAATTTACACAAAGTGTAGCCTCTTTTAGTTAACATCTCTAAGATGAAATCATTCATGTATCCGTGTACCCACCTCAGTCTAAGATGTGTACACTGATGACATGAAGATGAGAAGTGCACCAACAGATCATAGCCAACAACAACAATAGCTGTCATAATGCAATGTTTACACACATTCACATGTCTCCACAATGAGTTCTTGAAATGAATAATACCAACACAATTTCCAATTTGTATTAACCACACTGTTTCCAGCATACACACAAACGCAACACATCTTGCCTGCCTCGTGCCACACACACACACACACACACACACACACACACACACACACAATGGCAGCATTATACACTGCTTTGGTTGTTATGGTGCATCACTGCTACTGAATTAGACCACCGACTTGACCCAACCGATGACTAAATAAACTGATGATAGCTACCTTTGACTGGGTTGTAAATTCCAGCCGTTTGACTCGCCTTCAGAATTAGTTCAAGTGTATGTATACAATTTACGAATAAATATTATTAATAGTAAATTACAAGAACAACATCAAAGGCAGTCGGTGAGCGCAAAACAACTAGTAGAGGTAGTAACCTTCCAAAATGAGAGATGATACCAAAAATAATAGAGAGAGAAAAGTCCAAGAGAGAGAACCAACAACTGAAGGAAGAGAAAGCAATCAGTATAAGAGAGTAATTCTAACAGTAATTAGTGCAAGAGACAGAAATAGGAATACTAGTGAGTGAATGAAGGCGTGAACTAGTTCAAATGTAAATTAGTATTAATGATCATAAGTTAGTTTTCATGCAGCAGCTTCAACAGCTACTCTACTGCAGATGGACTGTATTTGAGCTCCATTTCCAACTTTGAATAGTTGGTTTTTGAATTGTTCTCAATACTATAAAAAGTTTCCTGTACTTCTTTTTTCCCCCTATTCAAGTGCCAAAATACCAATACAAATTTACTGAATATTTTTTCAGAATTTCACAATTGAAATCAAGTAAATCTACAAGTGTAGAATGACCCCACAAAAAAACACCCACCAATGAACAACAAAATAAAAACACAAGAGTGACTGCTTTGAGGCAATAGTCCCTCACTAAGAATAGCTGATGACTGCCAACCAAGGCAACCATGAACACACAACAAACATTATCACATAAGCCACATAACCACAACTACATCTTGGTTGATCTCACCCATGTAATTTCAGATGAGGGACCCACAAGCACTCATGTATGTACATGTATGTGTAGAGACTCCTGCAATACACACACACACAAACACACACTCACACACATAAGCACCTTACCACCAGAGTTTCCAAGTAAACATTTTTTATGTATTTACAGGGAAATTCAGGTATAAATTTGGGGGAGTCTGGTAGTAGTTCATTTTATTGTAACAAATAAACTAGTGATGTGGGCACCAACACTGTTTCATTACCTTGAATTTGCACCCCAGCAAATGCCAGGCATTTAATCACAGCTGGGTTGACTGGTGGGGCTGGTGGGAGGCAGAGGAAGAAAAAACTAAATGGAAAATTGCCAGAGTGGGGCTTGGACTAGGATCTCAGGCCCAGGGCTACACCATACACGCACACGCACACACACACACGCACACACACACACACACACACACACACACACACACACACACACATACACACACACACATTTACAGTGCATTCTCAAAACATTTCAAGTGATCCATTCGGTCATTATAGAGTGGGAAGCTGCGTTTTTTTTTTTCTATTCCCTTAAAATTTTGTATTGAGTTCCAGAATAGCACTCTTCAGTTTTGGAGGATACTGGGAGATAGTTTTAACTACTTCGGAGCGAGCTTTGTAATGGTCCAAGCCAAGATGAGTAGCTTAGAGTAGCACATAACAATCAGGTAAAGCCATACTAACTCGACCAAACTATCACGCAAAAACTACAAACAAAAACAAAGGAAAAAACTAAAACATCTCGAGACTTAATTACATACACTGACTCAGGTCTATCCACTATTCCCAGTATGCTCAAGATCCCTATCAGTACTCAGTCTCAAATTCAACCAGAATGAAGTATAATTACAGAACATAAAACAAAACAAAATAAAAGACACACAAAAGCAAGCAAGAATATAAAACAGTATGGATAAGCTTAAGTCTATCAAATAGAAAAATGAAAGCACAAAGTAGTAAAGGAAAAATAGGAAGGACTGAACAGAACTAGAGCACCAAGGGTGCAAACCCTCAGCGCATTATTACACAACTAAGATTTTTTCAGATTACTTTAACTTCTAACTACCGAGGACACACGCGGTTAAGAGAACATACGTGAACTATAAGTGATCACATGACTGCTGTATGATGTAAAACCATGTACGCAAAAGGTAAGGTTTGTTGCATTTAGCTTGCGCTTGTTTGGAGCTGAAGTTTCTCCACATTTCCTAGGAAACTAGCTCGAAATTTGAAAAAGTCTTAAATTCTATAGGGACATATGACCTCACTACTCTGTGGCACATCTCACTGTATATTAGAAACATGTGTATACACACACATGCAAAAAGCTAATTATCTTGCAACCGCTAGCGGTAATGCGCACCTGGTAGAGCCAGGATGCCTGTGTGCACTAAGCATGCACTGCGAGTCGTACAAGCAAAGTTCCTAGAGCCGGGCTAGGAACTCTCGCAGGAGCACAAGCCTGTCCTCACAGCAAGTGATGTAGGCACCCAAAGTCCCACCTAGACCATTGCTGTTTCATGAGAAAAGGCCTTGAATTTGCAACCCAGTAAATGCCAGGTACCCAATCACAGCTGGGTGGACTTGTGGGGCTGGTGGGAGGCAGGTGGAAAACAAGATGGAAAGCTGCCTGAGTGTGGGGCTTGAACTCAAGACCCTCAGGCCCTGAGCCAAGGACACAACCACTACACCACACACACACACACACACGCGCACACACACACACATACATATATACACACACACATACATATATACACACACACACCTTGAACCTTGAAAGAAAGCCACCCATATTGGATGATGCTTCTCTTCCACAAGTGACAAGTCTAAATCACAGTAACTAATGTTTTCAACGTGTAGTCACACATCTGTGTCTACCAATGTCTTGCTTGCGTATGAATGCTCTCTCACACACACTACACTGGTATGGCTTATCTGTCACTGTCATGCCTCCCATGGAAACTAAACACAATGAATAAAACACAGCCATGGAGGCTGAACACATGCACACTGTAGCACATGTACACTGTAGCACATGTACAATGAATAAACCACAGTCATGGAGACTGAGCACATGTACACTAGCACATGTATAATGAATAAACCACAGTCATGGAGACTGAGCACATGTACACTGTAGCACATGTATAATGAATAAAACACAGCCATGGAGACTGAGCACATGTACACTGTAGAACATGTATAATGAATAAACCACAGTCATGGAGACTGAGCACACGTACACTGTAGCACATGTTTATAGCCCGTTACCCGAGCGACCGTGCTTGTCGTTAAGAACTATAAATCTGATACAGTCTGGTATGCTCGTAAGAAAATGTATTAGCGGGGAAAAGTCTGATATAGTTCTTAGCAACCATAATTATGGTAGAAGGCAGATTAAAGCAAAATGGAACAATGAAGAGTTTGGGTACTTTAATACAATTACTAAGATAGCTAACGCTATACTTTGCTCGTTGTTTATGTTCTGGCTATAAAATAGTTATAAACCAAAATCATTAGGTTTGTATTTCGATTTATAAATCCTCGCCACTCGGGCTGCACCCTCGTGTCTCGGAGTTTATAAATCGCATACAAACTTCAATTTTGGTTTATAACTATAACATAATGAATAAGACGGAGCCATGGCATGTACACTGTAGCCAGCTATAGGTCATTGCTATACATTTTGGTGTAATTCATTGATCATGTCATGGATGAGAAAAAATAGAGCCATCTATTTTTTGAGACAGAAGGCATGGTAGTAGAAGAAACCAACAAACACCTTCAATTAATTGTATGATTTAGTTACAGTTTTAGGTGTGCCATATACTACTCTGACATAGAGGCAGCCCTGCACATGTGCATATCCCAAAAAATAAGATCACACAGTGGATACCCGTGATTGGTGCAACCAGCCAAATTTAGCTACATCACCTAAGAAAGGTCAGGTTAAGTATCCAGCAACAGAAACATAACAATCTCACTTACATACACAAGAGCCAACAGACAGTAAATACATTTTCTTATAGCTAGCCATAAGTCTCAACTTGCACGTGCATATGCAGCCCCATAAAGTATAGCCACCTAAACATCTCTAACCTTTCTTACATGGCCATTCCACCCAGCACAAGCTGTGTATTACTTTATGGAGACTGGACACGAGAAAATCGACCTTCCTTTTAACGCTGACTAGGTGGGCGCGGACTGTTGTTATAGTTACAGTCGTTTTACAAACAATTCTGAAAGTATGTACACACTGATGATCCAGGCTGGACTCGAATGATCTCGGAATTTAACTTTGCTCCAACGAACAATAAATTGTTGTTCAAATATTAGATGAATTTGTTGGTTATAACGTCAGGTTGGAGTTGTGGGAAACATTTGAGAATGCTTTCTAAATTAGGTGAGAAAAGCATACAAACATACATATAATCAACCCATAATATGGGTTGATTATATGACATATTTGTACTGTATTTTTTTTTACAGCTAAACTCTTTACAAAGGCCACCCATGCATGGGGACAAATGTTTTGATCTTTGTTAAGAGTTTGGTTGCTTTCAGAGGTTAGCTATTTTAGATTGTGGAAGATCATTTTGCGCATACTGTTTGCTGTCGTTGAGATTTAAGGTTGCTTTTCCAGAAATCCATTGTAGAGAGGTTCATAGCTATATGTTTACTTAGCTAATTGTAATATTAATTGTCATCCACTCTAGGGTAATTTTAGTTTTAATCAAATTTTCTATCTTCTCCATTATTAGTTTATATAGCTGTTCTTCAAACTAAGGTTTTTTTTTAGTTAACCAAAACAGTAGCTACTAGCAATGGAAAATATGAACTCCAGTGATCGGAGTGATCATTATTAATTTTATCACAAACTTTCTAAAAGAGAACCTACAAATCAAGAGCAATCTTTCAGATCATAAATTAGAGGTTTGCTTGTTCCAAGGAGTAATAAGCAATAAATTATCTAATTGGATGGGGCAGGAAGAACATTCACTGTAGCTATGCACTATTATACAGTGTTTCCATACAAAATGTCGAGGTTGTTCAACATACGTCCATTCTATAGCTAACTGGTTGTTATGACGCAAATTTCAAGTCTCTCTACATACTCACTAGAATTTAGCTTTGTTGGTTGGTACTTTTATGTTACTGTAAGTCTAAAATATCTGCCACAGTAACAATTTTTACCAGTGCATGACTGACTAAGTAGAACTACAAGTAAAAGTGAAATAGTTGAAGTTGAACGAGTTACATTATTTTGATTACTCTGTATCTATAATAATATGCTGCAATGCCATATTTGCTGGTTTTAGTGGTGGATTAGTATGCACTGCTTGCTTATTGTGGACTTCATATCCGACTCCGTACAACAGCCAAAATGAATGTAACCACTGTTGTAATAGAAATATATTTGTAGTAGTAGTTAACCTCCTCCACAAATCCTCCCACTCCTGTTGTGTGAGATTTCACTGCGTAATGAGTTACTGCACAAAACTATCAATAAGTATAACCAACAAAAAACAAAACAAAAAACAAAAAAAACAAACAAAAAAGCAACAAAAAACAAACAAAGAAAAGAAAACCCAGTGGGTTCAATGAAAATGCACAAAGAAGTGGGATATGATAGAATGACAGGTGTTAAGAATGTTCGCAGCTTCCTTTCCAGTTATCTTGAGAAGGACAATTCACTAGGGGGCCACCACCTTCTTGTGGGGGAGTGGCCTACACTGGTAACAAAATTCTGTGCTTGTTTTGCCATACGACGAGCATCAGCAGAATTCCACTGTTCACTGCATCTAAAAATCAAGAGCATAAAAATATTTCACAATTTCTTTCTCAGCCTTCTTTTCTCATTAGATGTATTCTCTCTCTTTCACCGGCTTTTTGAAAACAATAAAAAGAAATAAAAAAAAAAAAATGTTTGTCTATCACTAGGAATCCAATATGTGACCGTCTACAGGAAAATCGGGCACAACGCGGCCCCGACAAAAAATTTTATTTTTGGCACTTACAGACTCCTCGGCAAGCAGATATTAAGCTCTCCAAGTTTTATCGCCATAGCTTTAGCCATTCCCGCTATATATCGCCTAACCGTTCCCTTCGTTAGGCTTATTTAATACAATTTTAAGAACTAAATCGATCTTTTTGCGACGTCTACGCATGCTGCCCGATTTTCCCCGTAGACGGTCACATATGTATTCTCTCTTTTCACAGGCTTTTTAAAAACAATAAAAAGAAATTAAAAAAATGTTTGTCTATCAGTAGGAATCCAACATGAGACCACTCGATCAGGGGCTTCTCTGGCATTTCTAAGTGGTCTGGCCAGGAATTGAGTGTGGTGTAAGAGGTGTGATATACCAAACCACAGTAAACAGCATCTGAAGCATTTAGTAGAGCTGGCATTGTTCAAAGTGCATCTATTGCGTATTTATCACAAGCACTCTGCTCATGCTTTCAAAAAGCATTACCTTTGAGAAACCCTCGAGATAGCAAAACAAAAGCATTCTGGTAGTGCAATTATAACTAGCAAAACAATATTAACAGCTGGTTTAGTCACTTCATGTATTCATTGTTAACTTTCTGGCACATAAGAAACAAAGAGTAGTCTTCAGTCACAATACCAAAGCTATTTTATTTCCAACTTGCAAATCATTCTAGATAGAAAGTTGTAATTTATACTACCGTCTAGCCAAAACTTCTCTTTGAAAATCGATCTGTTCGGTTGATGTGGACTTCCTTACACAATAAGCTGTGTGGCGCCTTAGAAAGAAAAAAGAGGAGCATACACCCACTTTTGGAAAATTATCACTCAGCCACAGAGTGTTTGTGTGTTAAGCAAGCGGTCCGGGTTCAATTCCTGGTGACAGCCAAACATTTAAAAAAAATTTGTATGGTTTAAAAAAAAAAAAAAAAAAAAAAAAAGCCGTGAAAGAGAGAATCATCCACAAAAATATTTGTACAACAACTAACACAAAAAATTAAACATACCTTTAGTAAACTAATTTTAGTCTGTCACATGAAGTACAGCAAAAAGACTTCAGTACTCTGCAAAACACATAACACACACACATGTACACACACACACATGTACACACACACACACACACACACAGAGCAGTATGGTACATATAAATAATAGCTGGATAATAAATTTAGACATCATTTGATTGAACTCAGATATAGCACTCGCACTAGAACAGTTAAAAATACATCTCACCTAAGTATTACTGCCTTAAGGAATGCTTTATTGCATATATATTTTTATTAATGCTCATCTACACAATCACATAGGAACCACGATGTCAAACATTCAGTATACACATACGGCAGTTCTGCCTTCTCAGTTTAATGCCAATGGCACAAACCTGCACTGAGCAAAACTTCAAAGTAGTGAAGTGTGTGAACTGATAAAACAAAACAACAACAACAACAACTGTCTTGTCTCCACCCAGAGTGGTCAATCTCAGGATAACTGTCTGTCGGAACCACCCCCACAAAGGAGGAAGAACTGACCTACAGCTATCCGTCTGAACTTGGAACAGAACCTGTTATTGATTACCACCACATTTATCTCATCATTTAACACCCACACCTTACATTTGGCCAGCTTGCGGGCGCCTCTCATCTTAAAACTTAATCATATTCATCTCAATCTCCACCTACTTCCTACCTATCTTAGTTCTATACCATATCACCCTATATAATCTGTACCAACTCGCAATCAATTATTATTCTTGCGCAAATAAAGTCTAAGTGCTGGCGGGAGCCTCTGTATATCTGACTGACTAATTAGATGCCATTATAAGAATTCTGGTCCTTCGAGAACTTTATTATTAACTTCATTATTTTCTCTTTATTTTTTATTATTTGACCTTCCCTTTGGTGGATTTACACCTCACCACCAACAACAAAACCAAGACATATACAGCTGGTAAATGACACGAATGGCTGCAGTCAAGTAACTATGCGTGAAGTGTTGATGCGTGTATACAGGAGGACATATGAAATGGTATACAGTAGAATGTCAGTTATCTGGATAAGTTGCGACTGAGAGGTGTTCGGATAATTTAAATGTTCAGAGAACTGAACAAAACAGAAAACGTATTATAATTATGTAATATAGTATTATGTATTCTTGTTTGTACATGCTATTATTAGATTTATGGTGCTCGGTTAACTGAAGTGTTTGGATAATGACATTCTACAGTGTTACCAAGTAGCATCAATTTTTTGGCAAATTGCAGAATTAATTTCAGGTACAAAGTCACACCTCAAAACCACAAGCAAAACATTTTAAAGTCACTGACTTAAAACACAAGTAGAGCTATTTTACTTGGAAATATACACCAGCACAGTAGCCATTAAATTTCCTCGTCAATTATTAGACAAAGATTTTGTAGGTCTCCTTTGGAGCACTTGCCAAAGTGGCTTCATTATGATCAAGCATTCTTGTGTAAAATGTACAAGTTCGCCATAATTAATACCGCTGGTGCCACACCCAGTTTACTAACTACCTATATAACTGCACAGTTTTATATAACTGGTGTAGTTTTTTACTTAATATAATGTGTGTGTGTGTGTGTGTGTGTGTGTGTGTGTCCCCGGCCACACATACAAATGGTTTCAAAGGATTATTCTGTTAGTAAATGAAGTGACAAGAGTTCTAAAAGTTCAGACTTTAAGTCGCTCCCTATATTTCAGGTTGTCTAAGTGTGCATTAAATGGAAATATCTACCAGTCAATTAAAATGATTTATATTAAATAAAAAAATAATTTCACAAGGCCTCCTTCTTGTTAGTGGAGTTAAGAAGTCATTCCAGAGTTCCTCACCTCTAGTTGTATTGAAGTCCAGGAGTCATCACGTGTACACCAGTGGAGTAGTCACTGCACCATTACACCTGCCACTTCACACTCCTACATTGAAAGTGTATGTCTCAAGTAAAACTAGCTCAACATAATTCAAGATTCTCAGATTTGTGTTTTCGTGCTTGTAATTTTAACACATGTAGACATTTTTTAAGAGAATCAAACTAGTTTAGTACAGTACCTTCCATATTATATTATATTTATATTAACTACCACAAAATGTTATGAAAAATTGGGGCAAATGTCTCCACGAAAGTCAAACTATCTGGGATATGTGTGTGTGTATATGTGTGTGTGTGTGTGTGCATGTGGAGGAGGGGAGCAAAGGGAAGCAAAGTACTTCCCTGTCTAACTCAAGTGCAGTGGATCCTCCCTATTCCAAAATCTTCCATGCCTCTGGACACCAAAAAACAAAACAAAAGTTTATCAATTGATGAAATCACGAAGAAAGCATTTTATCCAATAAGACCACATTTATTATTTCCTTAGCCCCAAAAGATATTACTGCTCCGTGTCATAATTTAGCAGCACAATAGATAGTACAAGCTAAGCATCCCCAATGCACTTGCCACAGTCTGCCCTACACTGCTTATGTGGAAAGTTGTTTAGTACAAACGACGCTGATTAAATTAGACCAAGAATTAGGTTAGCCATTGTAATCTAATGATGACTAATTGACATTTGGGGGGAAAAAATAATCACATATCAATGTATTCTATTTTTTCCCTTGTAAATATTAATTTTAGGATGTCTTTAATCCCTAAGGGGTGGGGGAAGGGCAGCAAACTAGATTTAAGGAGATGTACAAGCCCTCATTCCTCCGCTCCCTGAATAACAACAACACTGGTTTTACACAAGATAGAGCAATACCATATAGCTGTGGTTAGGAAGCAAACCGATGGGTCCAGCCACTAGTACTACGGCTTTAAGTCATGAGCTGAAACATCATCGCTAAAGTTAGTACAGCTAGCAACTTTCTTAGAGAGAATCATTCCTGGCATCACGTGATAAAATGCAGAGCAGTGGTAGAATGAAGTTAAAAGTCATGCAATTGCAAACACACACACACACACACACACACATACAAAGCTCAACCGTGGTAATTATATCTGCAATAATTGGCAGCGAGCGAGACACTATCAGGGACAACACAAAAAATCAGGGATATATGATTGTATAAATCATATATGCTTGGACGGATGTATGTAACTTTTGTACTTTGACTCACATTTGTTGTGTTCATTCGTTACCTTGGTTAACAACGCGCTGTTTGTCATCGCTGTTTGTACTTGAAAATCCATTGCCCAACATGCCAAGCTACCAAGAGACTACAATGTATATCTTGTGTTGGTATATCCAGTGAACGCGTGCATGTGAGAGTGTTGTGTGTTACATGTGCTGACTAGCTAAGAACAAACAATAAATATACATTTGCTGCTTTGTGTGTTAAGCTTCTTAGGTTCCTTCCTGTTTCTTTTGTTAGTAAGCAAGTCTTATATAGAGTTAGGATGTATACAGTGCAATAATTTCTTGGAAAACCTTGTTTTGCTTGTACGCTAATTAAAAAAAGTCGGCCGTGTAAATTGTTCAAACAAATTGTGCATGATGATTTTATAAAGATGAATTTTACCCTTTGACCTTATATGTCAATTTTTTTTTACTGAAGCACATCACAAGTATAATGCCTTTCCCCCCAGCAGAAGGAAGGGTGTGTATGGTCAGTGAAACTACACCACCTCTTCACTACCGTACAAAAAACATTGTGTACTGGCTATAAATTATATAATACAGATAAGCTTTAAATAAGAATAATAAACAAAACAAAAACAAAACAAATGAAGCAGCAAAGCTGCGAACCCTCAGTGCTATTAAACATTACCTAGCTATTATAATAATATAATCTCCTTCAAAAAGAACAAAGCAATCTGTTAGCTATTTTAATGAGGCATCAATATAGCTCAAGTAATGAAAATAGTACATGGGAATGCTGTCTTCATAAGAGAAGCTAAACTAGCCAGAAACACTCACTGTTATAATTTTTCAATGTGAACTTCACTTCATTCAAATCCATCGGTTAACTTCCCTGAGCATAAAGCAAACTACACTGCGGGCTGCAAGAAGTCAAGTGATTATGACGTGACGCTAGGGGGAGTTACCCAGCTGGTACCAATGTGGAGCTGAAAGCTTCACGTTTTATCAACAATGAGGCCCAAATTAAAAAAAAGTAGCACAATAAAAGGACCTAAATCTTCTTTCTGAATAAGTTCATACCTAAATCACAGTTAATTGTCAGTAATCTCCAAAATCAGAGCATGACAGACAGACTGACAGGGAAACTACTACAAACCTCTTGCGCATACGCGCTTAGGGTTAACAAACAAACAAAAAAACAACAACAATTGCTAACCAACATTGTCTGTTGAAAAAAATTAGCAAATTAACTGTCTACCAGTCCCAAATCCACATCGTGACTTATAAGACCTGCAACTACCTCTATGAGGTCATACGACTTGCATTTGGTAATGGTCATCAATACTATACTGTATCATATGCCAAGTTGCTTATGGCCTTAGTGGTTGTCATGGCTCCCATGACCTGTCCTAGTCTTATTCTATGAACTGCATGTGAAAAATGGACATTTTTCTTCCATCACTGCACATCTGAATACTGGAAGCCAATATATTTGGCCAACAGAAGAAAATTCTTGTTCCCTATTCTCACAACATCAGCTGAAAAATGCACAAATGCTTCATAGTGACATTAGATATTGGGGAAAGAACATACTCTTACTTCAGAAAAAGCATATGATGACTAAGTTATCAGGGTGTCATACTGGATTCTGCGCTGGGGGTGGGAAACACTGGTGTACTTGGCCAGTCTCATTTTGGAAACCCATACTGCTTTGATGGGCATGCCTATGTGAAAGTGTATATACCTTATACTAACCTGTGCTTTGTCACATAATTAAAGCTTATAGCTATTGTAGCTTACTAAATTAAAATTCTAGGGGAACTAAGGCTTGGAAGAGATGGGGGATTTCAGGGTGCCCCTACCACCTTGGCACGAAACCTGGTTATACAAGCTAATATGACACTGTGCTTCTGAAGCTGTGATATTATCACTTGTACGCTTAGAGAACTGACAAATTTATTGACATTGCCTCAGAGATACATAATAAAAACGGATAATCACTTAATAAACTGTTTAAACCATAATTAAGCAATGGGCAATCTGAAAGAGTCCTTCAACAACAGCTCAATGAAGAATAAGCAGATAAGTAAATGAAGTTTATCAGAATTGCATGAACTAGAATGACAGGACTTCATTTCATACACGATTTTCACTGGGGGGAGGAGGGGAGAGAGAGAGAGAGATAAGAGAAAGATTTGTAAAGTCACAAAAACCGTTTAGCCACATGAAAATGGTGAAGTCATGATCACGAAAACTTGGACAAACTACTACAAATTCCTACAATTTTTTCATAACTTACATTGAAATAAATTCAGAAGGGGTAAAAAAAATTAGGATGGGAATCCCAGGGCTCCCATAACCCGCATGAAACCATGGGCTTAAAACAAAGTAGAAAATATAATAATACGTTGAGTTGTATGCAATAATTATCTCCCCTTCATTGTCCAGGAGCACACTAAAGGATGTTAGGGTGGCCATGGGAAAAACTATGAGTGAGGATAATTTTGGTGGAGCATGTTTTGGAACAATTCAGTAACTAGAAACCATTCCAACATGCACCCACACTTTCTCACAAAGAAATGAAATTTTCAAGAGTACTGTGGAACAAACAAACTGACGAGCCCTTGTCATAATATATCTTGCTGTTTACTTTCATTAATTAATTAATTCATACAGTAGCTATACATAGCTTAGAAAAAATTGTTCAGGAAACACAACTTCACCAGGGGGAAAAAATGACCTGGGTGACCCCGTGCAGCTAAAATACTTAGAAACCCACTGACCGCTAGCCATAAAACTACTTACCCCAGAAGCATAAGCCAGGGGTAGGGACAGCGAAGCTTCCTTCAAGTTCACCAAGACACAGTAGCGTAGCCGTAGTAGGAATCAGTAGACTATATTACTAGTGGTGTGCTTGAGCACAAATGGCGAGCGAGCCTAAAGACTATACTATTTTTATTGACTTTTAACACTGAAGCTACTGAAAATAAGGTCCAGTTTTTAAATTTAGCATACAGGGTAAAGGGATTTCAGTGCCATAGTAACAACTCTCTGCAACTGCTTGAATTGAAGGAAAAAAACAACAACAACAGAACAATACACGTTATTTAAAAGTTTTCTTTGTGATATTCTTTAGCTAAGTAGTGGTTGTAACACACAATGCTTTGACACAACTGGACATGCACCTACACAGACTTACCTTCGCAGTAGTCTAGTGGACAATGTATTTTCAGGTAAATACTGTGCGCACGGCTTATAACCATGACAAAGAGCGCATTGACTTACCACCCCACTAACTCGAATAGAAATGGAAGTCCCTTAAGTTGTCAAGTTTGACTGCACCCCAAAAGAATTCAAAACGGTAAACAATTCAATTTCTAGGGTGATACGGGTACTGACCGATAAACCAGAGGATTCTGTTTAGTGCAATTTGGGAAGGGGTCGACCACATAACTAACACAAAAACGCGAGGGTCAAAGTACAAAATGACATACATACGTCCATACATATATACAAATAAATAAATAAATAAACTAGTGGTGTGCTTGAGCACAAATGGCGAGCGAGCCTAAAGACTATACTATTTTTATTGACTTTTAACACTGAAGCTACTGAAAATAATGTCCAGTTTTTTATTTTAGCATACAGGGTAAAGGGATTTCAGTGCTATAGTAACAACTCTCTGCAACTGCTTGAATTGAAGGAAAAAACAACAACAACAAAACAATACACGTTATTTAAAAGTTTTCTTTGTGATATTCTTTAGCTAAGTAGTGGTTGTAACACACAATGCTTTGACACAGCTGGACATGCACCTACACAGACTTCGCAGGACAATGTATTTTCAGGTAAATACTGTGCGCACGGCTTATAACCATGACAAAGAGCGCATTGACTTACCACCGCCACTAACTCGAATAGAAATGGAAGTCCCTTAAGTTGTCAAGTTTTAACTGTACCGGCAAAAGAATTCAAAACGGTAAACAATTCAATTTCTAGGGTGATACGGGTACTGATCGCTAAACCAGAGGATTCTGTTTAGTGCAATTTGGGACGGGGTCGACAACCGAACTAACACAAAACGCGAGGGTCAAAGTACAAAAATGCCTTACGTACGTCCATACATATATACAAATAAACAAACTGACATCCCCGATTTTCGATTGTGTTACCCCTGTAAGTGTCTCGCTCGCTACGCTCGCTCGCCAATAAACAAACATCCCCGATTTTCGATTGTGTTACCCCTGTAAGTGTCTCGCTCGCTACGCTCGCTCGCCAATTATAGCGCGCAACAATAGTTTAGACGACCACTTCCAGTAGAGAGTTTTACTTATATTATGGTAAAGCGTTTTAAACTTATTTAACCCGGCGATACTTACCTACACGTAATTGGAAAAGGGTTTTCCATGAGAAAATGCAGTATCTTTGCGAGGCTGCTTTTAATGGTCCAGCGTCTAGCGCAGCGAAGTACTTATAGGGCCTGAGGGCGGTAGTTCAAGATGCACAGAGCGGCCTATGTCTACGCAACAGTACATAGCCTAACAAATATTTAACGTAGCTACATTTTCATCAATGCCGTTGGAGGGACATTATAAACTCAAGGTGGGGTCACTATCTAATTGTGTCTTTCTCTGGAAGGACCTGAGTGATCAAGTAAAAAACTACACCGGTTATAAAACTGTGCAGTAGTATGCACACTGGATATGCTTGCGCTTATGAGGGATTCTTCTTCAATTAATCATCAGCCATGTTACAGTTCCTAGCTTTCTAATTTTGCTTAATAATATAATGCAAGAAGTTAACTAAAACAATTAGTTAAAACGAGCACCTTCAAGCATTGTGGAGTGTGGTGAGAGGCTATCAAATTGCAGAAAACCAAGTCACATTTTTGTAGAACTTAAAGCTCACCATTTCTCCCTCTGACTGGCGTAAATATTTTTTTTTTAAATGACTCTCAGTTTATTTGTGATCAAATGAATAAAATATACTTGGCACAGTACAACAGTTAACGAGTATGAATATTTATGTTCTTCATCCACAGCTCCATGTTATACCAGCATGCCTTTATTGCTGCAATGAAACAACAAATAAAACAAAACCAACAGAAAATTATTATAAGTCAACAGGTTCATTATAGCTAAAATGTTGGTATGTAAAAAAAGTATTCCTGAAAGGGTGTTACCTATTATTCCTGACAAAAATACACTCTTTTTGGTATAATCATAGAGTGTTTCGCAGTGTGAGTGTAACAGCACACCCTATGAGTGTAACAATACACCCCAATGCAAAAAAGTGTTCCAGTACACCCCACTTAGGGTGTAACTAAACACCCCGGTTTTTACAGTGTATCGTACAAGGGATTCTGTGCGGAGATGAGTTAACTGATGAACACATGTCCTTCGCTAATAAGCTATTGGAAGAACAGTTTCCATTTGTTGGAGGCATGCTATCTTCTTTGCTGGCACAAAATAATGGTTTCCTCCCAGTCCTTAGTGGTGCAGATTTTGTTCAGTTTCACCATACGGGACAATTCCACAGGGTAACATCAGCCCTTTTGAAAGGAAAAGTATATGTATATGATTCCTGTTTCAATGGAATTCCAATTTCATCCAGTATGCAAGTTCAGCTTTACCTAGTGTACAAAAGTATTCTTCAGCCAGTTGTTGGGCCTGGCAAGAAGACCCTTGCCATTGAGTACCCTGGAGTTTGCAAGCAGATCGGCAGGAAAGATTGTGGTGTTTTTGCAATTGCATTTGCATTTCATGCAGGTATGTAAAGTGGCTATTATTTGCTGTTAATGTATTTACCACCATTACAATTATCTATGCAGCTAATGGAGATGATATATCAAGGCTGCAGTTCCACCAAAGCAAAATGCGATCTCATCTTGCCAACTGTTTTGAAACCAAATGCATTAGTCCTTTTCCATACCGTCTGGCTTTAGCCCCATACCATCAACCTGTCAGTCCTTTCATGATAGATGTTTATTGTAATTGTGATTTTCCCGAAGTATATGACAACATGATACAGTGTGATCAGTGTGATCACTGGTATCACTTGTGTTGTGTGGGCGTGAAGAATCCCAGTTTGATGGACACATGGTTGTGTAATACATGCAATTCCAATTAACATTTCAAATTTAATGTAAAATGATAGCTTTCATTCATTTTATTCAATTTTAAACGTGGAGTTCGAAGTTATAATTCAATGTTGTTCTCTTATGGCCTTATTTACAACATTCTGGGTATAAAAGGTGAATCCCCGGTGTGCCCTTTGACCAAGCTCCTTCTCCATTCAAACTTAGAGAGTAGTCGCACAAAGAAAGGCCTTCCAGAATAGCTCGCTATTCATCAATTATGTTTAATATGAGTGTCAACACACAAACAGGTGTTATATAATAATTTTTGCTTTTGATATAGCAGAGTAATAAACTCTAGCTCCTATCAATGCTGTGTGTGTATACCAAATTACTTCTTGATTGAAGGTGATTCCTCAGGATAGTATCTAGCAGTACTTGACAGTATACTGTAAATCCTGTGTAGTTAAATTTAGCTGTGTCAATGGCCAACAGTACTCTTCTTCTTTTTATCCCGCAGTTTTCCTCACATTGTTTTTGTGTTTTCCTTATGTTGAGGTCCTCACGACTTATTCTTAGCCTGTTTCCAGTTTGTTTGTGTACTAAGTTGCTGTAATTTGTTCTTTTGTAGGAAATTGACCAAAACTGGTCACCACCTCATTGTGAAATCAGTACCCAGCTTATGGCCTTTCATACACAATATCTAGGACTTGTTTCCAAATACAGCCTGGAAAACCCTTTCTTTAGCTAAAATTTACTAGGACATAGTTCAAAATAAAGGAGGAAAAACGGTTGCGTACTCTTTAATTAGCTAGAATTCACTAACACATGTGTCTATGCTTCAAAATACAGGAGGGGAAACTGTTTAATTAACTAGAATTCACTAATGTCTATGCTTCAAATAAAGGAGGGAAAACTGTTGCGTATTCTTTAATTAGCTAGAATTCATTAACACAATGTTTAAGGAGGGGAAACTGTTGTGTACTCTTAAATTAGCTAGAATTCATTCATTTATGTGTCTACGCTTCAAAATAAAGGAGGGATGCATATTTTTTAATTAGCTGGAATTCATAATAATAATGATGATAATAGTTATAATAATAATAATAACAATAACAGAGATAATAATGAAGATAATAATACTATAATAATAATAATAATGATAATAATAATAATAATAATAATAATAAGTAATAGTTATGCCATGGCCAACGAGGGGTTATGGAATATAACCGTCCCGATCCCGAGGGCGAAGCCCAAGGGATAAGGGCGGTGATATTCCATAACCCCGATGTTGCCATGGCATAACTGTTTTATACCATAGTTGCTGCTACTACTACTCTCTCATATCCACCTATATGGGACCAGCCCTACCACATATAACTCTCCTGCCGCTCTCATACCACAGGAATTTACCACAGCTAGCTGCTTTACTGCTTACTGCTGAGCAGCCCAGGTAGAGTTAGATCTGGAGATAACAGCTGGCAGCTACAATGCTAAAGTAAACTTGCTAAAGTAAACTTGCTAAAGTAAACTTTCTGGCGTGCTTCAATTGAATTTTAATTGAATTTTAATTTTGGGCAGGAAACACGGAAGAATTCGCTTGACACCACACCGGGAAAATATCATAGCCCCAGGAAAAATCACCGGGAAAATATCACTTTTAATCCATGGGTGTTACCGCAGCAACCATGGTATAAATAATAATAACCACAATAACAATAACAATGTAGTTATAGTAGTAATTATAGTTTTATTACTAATAGTGTAATTGTTGTGTTATCATTATTATTATGGCAATGGCAACAAGAATGATTATAATTTAATGTAATAAAGTAATGGAATACTGTTACATGCATACAACAGTGCTATGTTGACATTAGTTTTTTAAGATAATCCTGTTGAGGTTGTGTACTGTCAACTATTTTATTACGATTATATAATTTCACCAAAGCTGATTAAAGTGTAGTTATGGAAGCATCACTGACAACAAAATAATTCCCATTTATTAGTGCTGTTTGAGCTTTTTTTTTGTGCCAAGTAACAGATATTTCTCTTCCACTCATTGCCACCAAATAAGAAACAGGCAGTATCAATAAGTTGGACGTGGAGAATTGCCACCAAATAAGAAACAGGCAGTATCAATAAGTTGGACGTGGAGAGACTAGTTTACACGAAGTCCGGGCATGCGCGCTCGCTGTGCGCTAGTTTTTCGCGAATTTAGTCCAGTCAAGTGTGTCCGTGGTCTGGTCCGTCAAGTTGACCCGCGCGAACAGGGTGAGTATTTCCAGCCACGCCCTATTGCCTACTACTACTCACGTAGAATGGACAAATTGTATCATCTTAGTTTATTATTGTTCACCGTCTGCTCAACTCTACCCACTGACTTCGTAAAGACCAGTAGCAGTGGGGAGTATGAGAGAGCAGCCGTGGCCACCGATGCGGGTGCTTGTTCCGATATCGGAGCGAAGATTTTAAAGCGAGGGGGCAGCGCAGTGGACTCTGCCATTGCCAGTCTTCTCTGTGTGGGCGTGGTTAACCTTCACTCCACTGGTATAGGAGGTGGAGGCTTCATGATATTTTATGAAGCATCTACCAAGAAGAGCTACAGTTTGGATTACAGAGAGACAGCACCAGGAGCAGCAACCTATGACATGTATGATGGCCAGGACAGAACAGCTTCTACTAAGGGTATGTGCAGTTGTAATGATATTCACTTTAGCATTAATATAGCTCTAGTGTCAGTTATAAAATTCAGTAGCTGTTATTCAGCACTTAACTTATGTGCTCTGTCATAAGCTGCCACCTTAAAACTGTGGCAGATATAGAGTTATTCGACTCCGCCTACTCCATGCACACACGTGCGTTCAATACTTGGGCTATTGTTACAGCCAACTGAACGACAGTGCCAAGAAAAGATTATTAGCTTGCAGGTGAGTGATCCTTACATTTTAATGGTGCATGAAGTGATACTGTCCAGAACATCGAATTTTCAGACACATGTCAGTTTTTTGATAAACTCTGCAAGCCCTTATACAAAGAAAGCTTAAAGCCTATAAGAGCTTAGCTAGTTGGATACAAATATTTATTGGCTGGTTGGGTTTCTGATGTAACCATTGATCCTGTTGCTGATAATAGTGAATAAATGTTTTTCACTGGACTATAGTTAGACATTCTCAATAAGTTTCTGCATCACACCTAAAGCCTTGGGTTGCTGATGAGAAATGTGGAACTATTGCACATGCATGGCGGGGCTTGGAGAGGCTTGCTCACACATTCCAACCTTGCTTTTTGCCATAGAAGTTTATAACCACCTAAACGATACATCTTGTACCACTGAACCTTCATCTACAATGTAGAATGTCCCTTATGCTCCAATTTCAGACATATCGTTTACTACTCCTGCTACAAAGAAAAGAAGGCTATTAGCAGGGAAGCTTGGCAAGCATTTCTAAATAGAAGTCTAGTTTCTACGACCTACCAAAAGAAAAATATCAAATTTTTTTTGAAGACTCGTCCAAGGCAGGAAACCAGTTCTATTATCAGTTTTACACCAGTATAGTGATAAATGCACAGCAGATAACCCTTTTTTTTCAATTCCTTTATCTTAGTGTGACTGGAATACTATAGATTTGCCATATCACGACTTGCTTGAGAAATGTGAGGCTATTATCAAGCTTGAAGCTTAATACTGTTCAAGCTAAAAATATACAAATGTGTAACACGTGATCAGTTAGAGTCTAAACATTGGTTTCGATTTATGGCTGGGTGTATAACTGCATCAAAGTTTAAAGCAGCAATACATACAGATTATACACAACCATTCTGTTTTCCTAGCAAGAGAACTTCAGGTTCACAACCAAAGGTACCAAGTGGGGTGGGCATGAAAAAAAAAAAAGTTCAAGGAAAATACTTCCATAAAGCTGAGCTTAATCATATAAACCTCACACTTACTGATAGAGGGCTGGTAGTTTATCCACAATATCCTTACCTGGATGCTAATTAGTCCTGATGGTTTTATTAAGTGCCATTTCTGTGGCAGTGGAGTTGTTGAAACAAAATGCCCATTTTCTTGCAAAGACCATTGTATTTTTTAAGCCACTGGTGTCAAGAATTTTTGTTTGGAAATATTTTGAAAATGATAATTATGTTATGAAGAAAAATAACAACAACAAACAAACAAATCACAACAGCTATTTCTATTAAGTTCAGCTCCCAATGAAAATGTGTGATGTAGAATTCTGTGATTTTGCTATGTGGAAAAACGATGAACTGATCATCAATAGGGTTGAGCAAGGTGATTACTTTCTGGAACAAGCAATTGATAACCTACCATGTTCTTCAAGTACTACATTCAGCCAGAGATAGTTGGAAAAAGATGCACACGTCCACAACCCACACCCACTGCATCACAACCTAGCACTAGTTCCTCACTTGACACATTTGATCCAACTAGTGCTGAAATAGACGAAATTTGGTGTTACTGCAGAAAAACAGAATCAGGAAAAAATTATTATATTTGAAGGTTGTAATTGTAAGACAGTACTGTGTCACTTTGAATGTTTGAAGATAACTATATGTTTAGCTATGCAACAAGATTGAAAATCAATAGCATGCAACTCCACTAAAGTGTTTGCAGCTTTATCATGTTCTACCTTTTCCCTTTCAGATTCCTTGTTTCTTTGATATTCACCTAGTATATTCTTTACTCTAGTCTGATTGGCTCTTTTCCTCCAGCGATAACTTACATTTTTTGTGGTCATTTTAGGTGGTCATTACTCGTCTGTCTAATGACAAAATGTGCAGAATAAACATAACTGTGCTTGTTTAAATTCCAGCTTTTTCAATTGATGGCTTCTAATCAGAGCCTTCGGCAGTCAGTATTCATAGGAAACCTATAGAATGACAGACCACTACCGTTATTAAGTCTATTGGTGCAACCAGTGGTGCAATAACTCCTCACCATCACACTTAATTGCACAGAAGCCCTCTTGTCTACCATAGCAATACTCTTTTGCCACTCTTAGTAGCCGCATGTGTAAGCACTTATGTATTATGAGTGAAATCGAATAACATCTATAGTTCTGCATGACTCTACCTGACATGGATATCACTAACAGTAGCCTTAAGTCTTTTCAGTCCTTTTATCTAGTAGAATAACAAACATAAAAACAAAGAGAATATTCGTTGCTTTGTATTTATTATTGTATGTTGATATTAATGCATTTATTTCAAGATTGATGTAGCTAAAAATGTCGAATTTCCCTCCTATGTATAAATTATTTTCTTTTGAAGACTTAGTTTGTACTATTCTGTATCATATTTTTCTCTGTAGGAGGTTTATCCATGGCTGTTCCAGGAGAGCTTAGAGGCCTTGAAATGGCCTGGAAGCAGTGGGGCAAGCTACGGTGGAAGGATCTGTTCCAGCCATCTATTGATTTAGCAAGAAATGGTTTTCCAGTCTCAGCTACTATTAGTAAAGCAATTGAATCTGTGAGAACTGAGTTAAACCCAGTAGATTATCCAGGGCTATGGTAAGTTGTTGCATTGATATTAAAAGTGGCAGTTTTCTGTGACACACATATACTCATTTTTGGCTTTTGCATACTTAAATCCCATAGGTACTACGTACCTTGGCCAATAAACTTGGTGCAGTGATGGTATTGCACAATGTTACTATATCACATGTAGGGACCTCCTTGTTCTCAATAATACGTTTCTGAAAGAGGGAGATATTTTGAAGCGACCGCTGTATGCAGACACTCTAGAGATGGTAGCCAATCAAGGTGCAGACTATTTCTATGACAGTACATTCACAACAGACATGGTAGATGAGCTTCAAATGCAGTATAATGCAATAGTCACCAACGATGACTTTATCAACTACAAACCAGTGGAAAGAACTGTCACTGTTTCAAACTATAAGGACTATGAAGTGCTGGGTATTACACCTCCAAATAGTGGAGCAGTCTTGGGACTTATACTCAATATCTTGGACAGTAAGTTAATGTTTTGCAATAAATTTTGTGCACATGGCTTATTGTTATCACAATGCCGCATTTTATGTGTGGCCATTAAACTATAATTGCAGATTACAACTTTAATGAAGACAGTTTTGGAAATCTTTCTTACCATAGGATTGTCGAAGCAATGAAATTTGCATACGCTCAGAGGCTAAAGATAGGAGATCCAGCATTCAATGAGTCTGTGAATGATGTGAGTTTTTTTACAGAATATATAGAGCAGTCTATGGTCTGAAGTGATATTTTATTTTACTTATTTTTATTTGAAAGGAAGTCCTTATCGTGCGATCATTTTATTTGTGTAGACCGTACGTCTAATGCTGGATTCGGATGTGGCACGTGAATTATTTACTAGAATCACAGATGACGTAACCCATAGTCAAGAATATTACATGTACCCATCCATTGAGTATGGAGAAGCTGCACATGACCACGGCACTAGTCACCTTTCAGTGCTAGCAGAAAATGGAGATGCAGTTGCATGCACTAGTTCTATAAACTTTTAGTAAGATGGTATATTTTTTATGAAATATGACTATGTTAGTATGATAATACCCATTATTCTGCAGTTTCGGTAGTTTAATGCATTCGCTGAAAAGTGGAGTCATTTTTAATGATGAAATGGATGACTTCAGCTTTCCATCAAGAAATGACTCTAATGCTTATAATAAGCAAACAACAGTCAATTATATTGAGCCTGGCAAGAGACCTGTGTCTTCTACCACACCCACAATAATTCTGGACAAGAGTGGCAAAGTAAAAATGGTAGTAGGAGCATCAGGAGGATTTAAGATCACCACTGCTGTAGCTCAGGTTAGCTTTAGTTCTTACATTTTCAATTACAATAAAAAGGTATACTAAATTATATATTATCAAGTTCTTACCTTTCATAAAAACTAGATTGAAACTTTCTCACTTAAAGGTGTCTAGAATAAAGATCCCCCTGGCAAATAAGATTTTTTCACTTTTTTTCCTTTGATTCTCTCTGGACCCATTAGCTAAGGGAGAAAGTTTCAATCTAAATAATATATGTTTTTATCCAATACTAGATATAATTGCTGCAGTGATTGCTTGAAAAGTTAAGACTTTGCTTCAGTTCAACTATTATTGTTGCTTTTGTTTTCATGATTTCAACAACTGTCTGAAAACCAAATTTTCTCTTTCAATATCTGTTTTCAGTTAGATCCTGAACTGTCAAAATTACTATTACTATTAGGGGACACAATATCGTTTGTACTGTACACCTTGACATATTTTGATGGCTATGCTCATAGGCTATTGAAAGAGCAATGAGAGAGCTCATCAGATTAGTGGGCTGGACAGATAATGTAATCTTATAGAATTGTTTGTAAATAGGTTATTTTGGATGTACTGGGATTTAAAAAATCATTAGAAGATTCTATAACCCTTCGAAGATTACATCATCAGCTCTATCCCAATCACATTTCAGTGGAAAGCAATTTTCCCCAGGATATATTGCAAGATTTACAAAATAGAGGCCATTCGCTGGTACTATCAGGAACTCATGCTGTGGTACAAGGAATATTGGTGGCAGACGATAAAATATATGCAACCTGTGATGATCGTAAAGGAGGAAGTCCAGCGGGCTATTGAAGTCATGTCCAACTTTACCATTAAAAATACAATGATATGTTTTTATGTATTAGTAGATAATTTATTGTCACAACAATAAGTTCTTAAATTCAAAAACATGCTACTGCACTATTAGTTTACACAAGTTAGTAGATCAAGCACCACTGTTATGTAGTGGGGTACTTGCTATTAGTTCATAATAAACGTACAATATGTTAGATCAAAAGTGGCTTGGATTGATAGTACTAGTAGTAGCTATTCTTGGTGAATGAGTTTGAGAATAATAGATTGTGTAGCTATATGTAATGAGCTAATGTTAGGAAGAGTTTATTCTAACAGGTGCAAAAAAAACATTTATACTTGCACAATTTAAGCATCATATAAGATTAAGGGTTATCTTCAGCAGCACGTACAGTGAAGTCAGAGTTTATTCTTCTTTGAATTTAAACTACCGAGATGATTCTGTACAAGATCCCATTACCATGAATTTGTACACTCTTATAAGTATTATCCGGCCACTTAAATTGGCTTCAAATTTAGTTCACTATATACCATGTATATTGAATTGTCTTTAATGCTGATTTCCAGCATGCAAATGATTTAAATTGTCAACTCATATGTTGAGTATGGTCCAAGTTGCACAGGCATATATAGTGAATTGCTGATGATGGACATCTAGTATATGTATAAGTACTACTGTCTAAGTGTAAGTTGCAGAGGAGAAGAAAGGTGACAAACACATAAAGCCTGTTGTTTTTATCCATCATTAGTACTTCAGTAGTTCCTATTAGCTATTGGTGAAAGTGATTTTACTATGTATGGATGCTAGTTTAACTAACTCGAAGGTGGCAACACTTACATGTTCACTTTTAGCTGCAAGCAATGTAGGAGTACATCAATATACGGCATAGTTAAATACTGCAAGTATATTATTTGGTGCTTTAATTTTTTGCATTTATCATTCAAGCACAAAATCAGGAGACAATACAGAATTCCAATTTGAGTGAAGTCTGCAACATGTTATACACATTAATAAATAAATTACTCAGGACCAAAATCCTATCCTGTAAACACAGTGTACAGGGGTCAATGTGTTTTGTGATACTTTTATGAACAACAATAGGACTCTGACTTATAAAGTACAAATTAGCTCAATTTTTCAGTATGGTAATGCCAAAGTTTGTGAATTATTTCTTTTGAATGGGCTCATATGTGTGGCCCTGCCATTAAGGTGAAGGAGAGAATGGTGGGCTTGCCATTAAGAGCATATGAATTGATTTAGTAACTTAATGCTTTAATTTTTATTGTACAACTAGAACACCTTAACAAACGATTGAGGATGCCATTTTTGATTTCTTGTATGGCAGCTAACAAATTTATTATACACAATTGTTACTATAATATTATTTGTTTGCATCTACCAGTGTAACAGAACCCAGGCATTTGAAGAATTCTTTTCTATTGTACAAGATAGTAAGGAACTATCGAAGCTTCAAGCTATTATAGGAGCTGATTGCTCCTCTGTCACTCTTCCAAGTAGCTAAATAGCGCACTATTATGACTTAACTCAGGTTAGTAGAATAACTATCATGGTACGATGACCAAGAGATCTTGTAATTCAACTGGTGATCACTTTGTTTTTACTTATTCTGCTTAGTAGCTGATATTAGGACTTCACATGGGTATGTGAAATGTTATGTCTAATACTAATAGAGATTTGGACTTCACATGGGTATATCAAATATTATGTCTAATACTAATAGAGATTTGGACTTCACATGGGTATATCAAATATTATGTCTAATACTAATAGAGATTAGGACTTCACATGGGTATATCAAGTGTTATGTCTAATACTAATAGAGATTTGGACTTCACATGGGTATATCAAATATTATGTCTAATACTAATAGAGATTTGGACTTCACATGGGTATATCAAATATTATGTCTAATACTAATAGAGATTAGGACTTCACATGGGTATATCAAGTATTATGTCTAATACTAATAGAGATTTGGACTTCACATGGGTATATCAAATATTATGTCTAATACTAATAGAGATTTTGACTTCACATGGGTATATCAAGTATTATGTCTAATACTAATAGAGATTTGGACTTCACACGGGTATATCAAATATTATGTCTAATACTAATAGAGATTTTGACTTCACATGGGTATATCAAGTATTATGTCTAATACTAATAGAGATTTGGACTTCACATGGGTATATAAAATATTATGTCTAATACTAATAGAGATTTGGTTAGTAAAAACATAACACACTCATACACTTAGCTCCTCCATTCCTATGTTAACTCAGATCGTCAGAATAATCATTTGCATTACAATAAATGTAGAAAAATCTAGAAAATTTCCACAAGGCATCCCTGATTGTATTCTTTGAACCATTTTGTATTAGATTGCGTGTCTAGTGATGAGGAGCTGAGTGATCCAATTAAGTACAAAAAATATTATCAGCTGGTGCCAGCTGAAGGGAGTATATAGCTCGAGTTTTTGCTGCTATCATAAAACAGTAACAATGGACACTTGCTACAGTTATCATGCAGGACGAACCATTTTGTATGCTAGCTCTCAGCAACTAATTTGATACTGACAAGCAGACTAAAGAAAAAGGGACAACAGACAGACACGAATGAAGAGATTAACTGTTTATTATTGGACAAATATTGAAATAGGAAGATAGCTGAGTTGCTTGAGTGCACAAGCACATGTGCATACATAATATTATCTAATACAAGTTGAAACTGAATTATAAAAAAATTTTTGAATTGCAAATCGTTAAGTTATAAATTCATAGGTAGTTACTGATGTTGCTTTGAATGAAAAAAACTTGTAGTAAATTATTACCCTTGTTAGCTACAAATATCAGACTTGAGCATAGAGTACTCTGAATCCTTTCTATTAATGTAGATGTATCCTGAAGTTAGTGATTTGCTACCAGATTTATGAAAAATTGGAAGATCTTCTCCCGAATGTTAATTTAACACGTATTTTAATTCGTACAAGTGGAATTGCTAAAATATTTACGAACTCCAAGGGATTTTTTGTAAGTTTTAAAATTACTGCAGTTTACAGGGTGTAAGAATGAAGCTTTGTAAATTTATAAAATAATGATACAAGAATACATAATACTCATGAAAGAAGTATCAGCAAGACAAATTATATGCAAGGTTTGTTCATTGTATTATTACTAATGCTTATTGATTTTTTACATAAATGATCTTAAATATTGGATCTATTCTTTTAGGCTCACCTCCAAGGATTGACTTATCCAAAATATATATTTTTAACGTATGGAACATACATGTCAAATTGGTGGAATGCACCATCTGAAGAAGATTTACAGCAAAAATGTTCATCTAAAGACAGAGAAAAATTCTTGAGACCTCTATTACTGCTGCAAATTTTCGTTTTGTGAATGTCAATGATATTAGTGTTTTAGATGAATTGACGAATGCTACTGTGGTAAGTTTAGCCTAATGCAGATTGCAGTGTGTTTGTTTGGACGGCAAAGTTTTGAAGTTAAGTCTGGAAAAGGGTCTTCAATACAATAGTAACCGGTCGAATCAACTTTTTGTGTCTTGAAAAGCAAGCGTTTTCGCAGGAATTTTCCCACACTTCGTAGCTTAAGTATAAAGTAAGGCTTGCTTAATGCTGTAGTTTCAGAATAAACTGGGGTTAAGCTCATTTTTGTTGGGCTATTCTCCTTTGCACAATTACTGCATCAGTTGTTGCAGACGGGTTGATCTCTGTGTTTAAGGATTCTGGCATTCCGAGAAAAATTTTAACTGATCATGGCACCCAATTTTTGTCTAAAATTGTCAAGCACGTGTTAAGCCATTTTGGAATACATCAACTTAAAACAGCTAGTTATTGCCCCCAATCCAATGGTATTTTAGAGCATTTCCATGGCACTCTGTATCAGTTATCAGAAAGAGCTGCAAATTGAGAATTGATTGGGCTAAGCAATTAGATTTAGCTATTTTTGCCCTTAGAAATGTGCCTCACAGAGATCACAACTTTACACCTTTTGAATTGGTATTTGGTCGAAGAATTCATCATGTTATTAGTTATTTGGCAAGTATTATTTGGCGGGGTGACTTGTCAGAGGGTTTGGATACTTGTACATACATGGCTGATCTCCAAGATCGTCTGGAGGTTATTCGTACTGAAATGGCTGCATGTACTTCAGAAGCCAAGCAAACTGCACGAGAAAAACAAGATCATAAATCTCTGAGACATTTTTCTGTTGGTGAGAAAGTCTTGTTTAGAATCCCTGGATTGTCTAATAAGTTAGGTTCCTCATGGGAGGGCCCTTTCCAAGTTGAGAAAGTTATTGGGGACTTGAATTATGTTATTAGCATGGTTGTAGATGGAAAATCTCACAAGCGCACAGTTCATGTTAACCATTTGAAACCATAAGTATTGAGGAACTCATGATCATTAATCGTGTTGTTGTCACTACTGATGAGTGTGATGATTGTTGCTTGCCTGATGGTGACCCATTGTCTTATTTGTCTGATTCTCAGTCCAAAGAACTTTAATCTGTTTTGTCTCATGGTCATCTCTTATATCAGATTTTGATCACATTCTCTCTCTTATTGCTAATCACTCATCTCTTATTGTGCCTAACACTGATGATTGTTTGTGCTTGGCATGTGATGCGTGTTATTCGTTTGTAGGGATGGTGCAGACTTGCCTGTGGCCTACTCCAGCAGACAGACTAAGCCTCGTGAAGAGAAATATTCTGCCACTGAGCTGGAGTGCCTGGCCATTGTTGAGTCTTTGGATCATTTCAGGGTGTATCTTATTGGAAAACACTTCAAGCTCTACACAGACCATAGTGCCCTCAAGTCACTTCTGACTTTGACAAGCTTAAATTTACGACTCTGGCGTTGGACTCTGAAAATTCAAGATTATGACATGGAAATTCTCTACAGGAAGGGAAAAGACAATGTCATCCCGGATGCCCTATCCAGGCAAGGTTGGGAATCTCAGCAGCCATCTCAGCAAGATAGTGTGAACTGTGAATCAATTCAAGACCCCTCCCTTGCTACTCTGCCCTTAGAATAAGCGGGGAAGTGTGGTGGATTCCCAGCAATAGTGGAATCCACTCACTAGAACTTCAGACAGTTTGTTTAGGATATATCCATGCTCGTTATCTGTTTGGTCACTATCCCATGTTCACCTGCAGTTCTCAAATATGTCTGTCATCTATTTACACTATATTTTACATTCCTTAAGTCCAGAACAGTTCTGTATCATATGTGGCTGTTCTTCTCTTTCTGGGCAGTGTGTCTTTTTGGTTACAATTCGCAAGCTAAACTGTTTAACCAGAAAACTTGGGTGACTAGCTACGTCGGTTACAGGCAGGCCCTCAACCACGACAACCTCCACGTACTAGGACTCGAGTGACAACTCAGGTGGCAGCAAACAATTTCTACCACAGGCATAATAGCCTGATTTAGATCATATCACTCCATTGTTGGTAAAGAGAAATAAACTCTCCTTTCAAAATTCCATAGATGTAATATATTTTCCCTTATTTTTAGTGACCTTTCTGTAATGAATCTGTTGTGCACAGAGCTAGCTGGAAAAAGAGATTACTCTGAGCAACATAATTCATTAACATCTAACTTGTTGTTTGTTGATCTTTGTATCTGTGTGGGTGAATACTTTAGTGGGACTAAGAGGGAGTTCAAATTTGTGATATGTTTAGTAAACTCATTACATATTTATGCATTTCTCACATTGTAATTTGTGTCCTTACCTGTCTTTTTTTCCTTTTTTGTCTGACCATGAGAACATAGCCATGTCTATTGAATGACCTTGCCTATCTTATAGGTTTTCACCCTAGATGACTGCGACCCACCTTACTCAGCTTTCGTTAATGCTCTAATAGATTGATAAACTGTAGCCCTTCCTATAATTAAAATGGTATGACTACTCTGTATTCCTGCACTAGTTACTTGTGAGTGTGAGAGCTTTATGAGAAGTTTATTGTGAGGTCTTTTCAGTTACATTCTTTTAAGAAGATGGACAAGTGACAGATGCACGTACAAACGATCAAGTGTGTTTTTAATAGGATTGGCATGCCCAAATTGCTTGGATTAGTGAAGTTTAGATTAACAAAAGACTATCTGTTTTATTTCAATTTTTTTAAAATAGTTCTATACAGAAAAAAATCTTTATGAACACACAAGAGTTTTGTGTCTTGGGTCTGCTTTGGCAACTGCCCTATTTACATTTAGCCGTTTGTTTTGTTTTTGTTTTTTGCCAGGTTTACTATCCAACTCGTTTTAATGATCTGATTCTTTTTAAAAGGGTTTGACACCGTTCGAAATGGTTTGAATAGTTTGACCAGCCTGTTCTAAAATAGTTTGGCCAGTGGTCTGGCCTGGTTTTTAAAATGGTCTGGCCTGTTTTAAAACAGTTTGAGGTTTGGAAATGGTTTGGCCCTTTTTGAAACGGTCTGGCCCATTTTAAAATGGCTGGACCTTTTTAAAACAGTCCAAGTTTGTAATTGGTCTGTAATATATATAATGTTAATGAATTTTCTAGCTAATTAAATAGTATGGTATAATTTGTGATGGTGGACGCATCTGAAGTGACGTCTTATCAATTAAAGAGTGTACGACAGTTTCCCCTCGTATAATTTGTGATGGTGGACCCATCTGAAGTGACTCCTATCAATTAAAGAGTGTACAACAGTTTCCCCTCGTATAATTTGTGATAGTGGATGCATCTGAAGTGACTTCTTATCAATTAAAGAGTGTCAGGGGCGTACGCAGGGGGGGGTTCAGGGGGTTACTGGTAACCCCCCCTTTCAAATTAATTATATTCATAGCCCATTTGTTGAGCTGAAGCTATCTATGCATGCACTGGCAAGTCTCAATCTAACCTGTAGTTTGCACTGTTATAAAACCACAATATTATGCTGACATGACTTGAATCTAATGCAGCTGCACTGTCAGATGCTTAGCTAGGCAAGCATAGTATAGTGTGTTCAAAGGCTAAAATGAAGAGGCAGAACCAGTCTAAAGATATTCGATCTTATTTCAGTAAAAAGAGAGCAATAGAAAGAGATAGTAAGTAAAAGTATTATATAACATGGCTCACTGAATGAGATGATTGCTTTGTCCAGATTTACTGGAGACCAGTAGTACCATACAGATTACATCAGATCATGCATCTGATATCGAGGAAGATCATCCTCAACCTAGTGGTCTACAGAGTTTAGCCTCTCCTGTGTTGCCAGTAGAAACCATTGAAGGATCCTGCTATGATATTGGTAACATACTGGTTCCAAGTAAGTCCATTGATGAACTTTGTACTTCAATTGACGGCCTTTCCACTGGTGAAAAGTTTTCTCTTATGTATCATCATGTCCAGCCTCCAAATGTTCTGCCATCTAGATTCTCACATGGTTTCAACCGTAGGTTTTGGCTTCAGAAATATTCTTGGCTCCTTTATAGTGTTAAGTTGGATGGTATCTTTTGTGGGCCTTGTTCTATTCTTCTGTTTTCTGAAAAGCGGAAAGACAAGGGCCAATTTGTAAATAAACCATTTTCAAACTGGATTAAGATCAGCAGTGCCTTGCTGGATCATTCCAAGCTTAAGTATCACCATGACTGCCTACAACTTGCTGAAGCCTTGAGAGGTAGCATCCTCAATCCTGCATCACGAGTTGATGTCATGATAAATAATGCTCTTCAACTTGCAATAAATAAGAATAGGCATATACTTAGGCAAATTGTACGAGCTATTTTGTTTTCAGCTAAACAAGGCATTGCTTTTAGGGGTAAAGTAGAAGATTTAGAATCTAGCAAGAACCCCGGCAACTTCTTGTCACTACTAAAAACTTTTGCTGAAAATGATGAAATTTTATATGACCATCTTTATAATACAGGAGCCAAAAATGCAACTCATTTATCTCCAAGAACTCAGAATGAAATTATTAATATAATTGGCTTTGATGTGATTCTTTCCAGTATAATTTCAGATATAAAAAATGCTAGATATTTCTCTGTTCTAGCTGATGAAGTCTCTTGCCACAATGAGGAACATTTACCCATTTGCATTCGCTTTGTTGACCACAGTGATGAAATTAGAGAGGAGTTTGTAACTTTTGTTAAGCTTGAAAGGGTTAGAGCCAATGATATAGCAAATGCCATCATACAATCATTGGAAGGCTTTGGTTTATCACTGAATGATTTACGTGGCCAAGGGTATGATGGGGCATCCACTATGAGTGGACAGAAAGCTGGTGTGCAAGCAAAGATTCGCGAGAAACAGCCTAAGGCTCTCTACACACACTGTGCAGGGCATTCTCTCAACTTGGCAATCTTAAATTCATGTTCTGTTCCTCCTATTAGGAATTGTATTGACCAAATTAAAGGATTCACAATTTGGATTAAGTATTCTCCAAAGAGAGAAGGGCTCCTTAAGGCAATTGTAAGTAAGAGGTCCCAAGTTGGCACTAACAGGTCTTCAATACTTAATGTTTGTGTCACTAGATGGGTGGAGAATATTGATGGTTGGGAAAGATTTGCACAATATCACCCATTCCTGATTGAGTTATGTGAAGTAGTTTTATATGGCAATAGTGAATTTAGTAGTTTTAATGATAGCTGGTCTGCAGAAGACAAGAAGAATGCTCTTGCACATCTAAAAGCTTTGGAGTCTTTTGAATTTGTCTACTCCCTAGTTACTCTTTTTAGGTCTCTGTCTTACATGAAGGAAGCTGCAGTCAAACTACAAGGAAAAAGCCAAGACCTTGTTTCTGCCATGGGTATAATTGAACAGTGTAGTAAGGAATTGGAAAGAGAGAGGGAAGACATTGATAAATTTAGCGAACGACTTTTTCGACATGCATCTAGGCTAGCACAGCAATCAGACATACCTATTATAAAGCCACGCACAAACCAGCGGCAGCAGCATCGTTCCAATCCAAGCAATGCATCGGTTGAAGAGTATTTCAAGATTTCTGTGGCTATTCCCTTTCTTGATCACCTCATAAATGATGTTAATTTAAGATTTAGCAAGCATTCCAAAGAAGTTGCTACATTGCAAGGTATTTTGCCAATAAATATCACTAGGTCTACAACGTTTAGTGATATCGAGCCAGCTATCCGTCTGTACTCAGATGACCTTCCCAATGCTATTCTAGATGAAGAATTACATCGCTGGAAGACAAGGTGGCTACAAGCAGCTGAACAGGAAAAACCAAAGAGCTTGAGTGAGGCCCTCAAGAATTGTTCTCCTGATAACCTTCCCAATGTGCATGCTTTGTTGAAGCTCTTTGCCACGCTCCCCCTTAGCTCCTGTTCCTGCGAAAGATCAGCATCTGCACTTCGCAGACTTAACAATTATCTTCGATCCTCACAGACTACAGAGAGACTAAGTGCATTAGCTCTCATTCATATTGCCTATGAAACAAAAATTGATGTAGATAGTGTTTGCAAACTTTATTTAGAAAAGTATCCACGTAGAATTGAGTGTGCTAGCTTGCTGTTTCAATAATTATTGCTGTTTCATTAATTATTGCTGTTTCAATAATAAATTATTAATTATAATGGGTGTGGCCTAGGTGTAATCTGGGCGTGGTTTGGGTGTGGTCATGAAACCTCCCTTTTTAAAATCCTGCATACGCCCCTGAGTGTACGACAGTTTCCCCTCGTATAATTTGTGATGGTGGACGCATCTGAAGTGACTCCTTATCAATTAAAGAGTGTACGACAGTTTCCCCTGGTATAATTTGTGATGGTGGACGCATCTGAAGTGACGTCTTATCAATTAAAGAGTGTACGACACTTTCCCCTCGTATAATTTGTGATGGTGGACACATCTGAAGTGACGTCTTATCAATTAAAGAGTGTACGACAGTTTCCCCTCGTATTATTTGTGATGGTGGACCCATCTGAAGTGACTCCTTATCAATTAAAGAGTACGACAGTTTCCCCTCGTATAATTTGTGATGGTGGACGCATCTGAAGTGACTCCTATCAATTAAAGAGTGTACGACAGTTTCCCCTCGTATAATTTGTGATAGTGGATGCATCTGAAGTGACTTCTTATCAATTAAAGAGTGTACGACAGTTTCCCCTCGTATAATTTGTGATGGTGGACGCATCTGAAGTGACTCCTTATCAATTAAAGAGTGTACGACAGTTTCCCCTCGTATAATTTGTGATGGTGGACGCATCTGAAGTGACGTCTTATTAATTAAAGAGTGTATGACAGTTTCCCCTCGTATAATTTGCGATGGTGGACGCATCTGAAGTGACTCCTTATCAATTAAAGAGTGTACGACAGTTTCCCCTTGTATAATTTGTGATAGTGGACGCATCTGAAGTGACTCCTTATCAATTAAAGAGTGTACGACAGTTTCCCCTCGTATAATTTGTGATGGTGGACGCATCTGAAGTGACTCCTTATCAATTAAAGAGTGTACGACAGTTTCCCCTCGTATAATTTGTGATGGTGGATGCATCAGAAGTGGCCCAAAATCATATGACTCAAAACTGAGTTATTGTGGTTATTATTATTATTATTATTACATATCATAATTATTATTATATTAGTTATAGTAGTAATTATAGTTTTATTACTAATAGTGTAATTGTTGTGTTTTTTTTTCATACTGTAACATACTGGCAGCTGCATTCTATTGCTGAATCTTGCTCCAAAATAGTGAGTGGGAGTAAAAATAAATGTGCTGTAAGTAATGAAAGATGTACTAACTAACTACACTCCTAGAAGTGTTTAGTAATAAACACCATGGACCATTTGAACTGATTATTCTTATTTGTAGCTACCCTTATCATTGCATTAAATGCATATAATATTAGCTACTCTGAATTATTCTTACTATGCTGATATAGTCGTTATGAAATAAGTGACTCTAAACTAAATGCTGTCTAGATATCTTGAACTATAAAACTCAAACTTGGTCTAAATAAATGGCAAAAGATGACTGTCACTATTTGTGTATAGAGAGGAACCAGAAGTCTATGATGGCAAGGAGTTGTACTTCAGGTAAGTGCTGGGCTTCCATAGCTACTTCATGTCTATTATTCCGAGAAAAAAATATATGCTAGTTGCCAGGGCCTAGACAACATTCTTTACCGACTATAAATGATATCCTTAAAGAAACTATTGCTAACTGTTTAAGAGTAGATCAATGGCACTTTTCTTTTAATAAAATCTATATTATCAGTATCTGAATCATAAATGGTAGGTTTTGATTAAAATCATATCAATATCAATATAGTGTTGTCAAATGACAGTACAAACAACAGACCCTAGAAGGACACAGGACATCAGTCCAAAAATTAAGGACTTCTTCCTTTCAATCAAGGACAGTGGAGCCTCTGCTATACAGGCAGTCTACGACTTTTTACACTATGGAAATAAGAATGGATATGGTCTCATCAGGACGACTCCTACACCACAATGCCCAATGGGTGTGGTCTCCGCAGATTTCCTTGACTCCTACGTGAAGTAGGAAAATTTTCAAAGTCCAAAGTAAGTCCAAAAAAAATTAGCAAGGTCCGGTCCGTGTTAATGTTTTAGTCAGACCCACCCACATAATATAAGCAAGTTGACCCGCGCGAACAGGGTGAGTATTTCCAGCCACGCCCTATTGCCTATTACTACTCATGTAGAATGGACAAATTGTATCATCTTAGTTTATTATTGTTCACCGTCTGCTCAACTCTACCCACTGACTTCGTAAAGACCAGTAGCAGTGGGGAGTATGAGAGAGCAGCCGTGGCCACCGATGCGGGTGCTTGTTCCGATATCGGAGCGAAGATTTTAAAGCGAGGGGGCAGCGCAGTGGACTCTGCCATTGCCAGTCTTCTCTGTGTGGGCGTGGTTAACCTTCACTCCACTGGTATAGGAGGTGGAGGCTTCATGATATTTTATGAAGCATCTACCAAGAAGAGCTACAGTTTGGATTACAGAGAGACAGCACCAGGAGCAGCAACCTATGACATGTATGATGGCCAGGACAGAACAGCTTCTACTAAGGGTATGTGCAGTTGTAATGATATTCACTTTAGCATTAATATAGCTCTAGTGTCAGTTATAAAATTCAGTAGCTGTTATTCAGCACTTAACTTATGTGCTCTGTCATAAGCTGCCACCTTAAAACTGTGGCAGATATAGAGTTTATTCGACTCCGCCTACTCTATGCACACACGTGCGTTCAATACTTGGGCTATTGTTACAGCCAACTGAACGACAGTGCCAAGAAAAGATTATTAGCTTGCAGGTGAGTGATCCTTACATTTTAGTGGTGCATGAAGTGATACTGTCCAGAACATCAAATTTTCAGACACATTTCAGTTTTTTTTTATAAACTCTGCAAGCCCTTACACAAAGAAAGCTTAAAGCCTATAAGAGCTTAGCTAGATGGATACAAATATTTATTGGCTGGTTGGGTTTTTGATGTAACCATTGATCCTGTTGCTGATAGTAGTGAATAAATGTTTTTCACTGGACTATAGTTAGACATTCTCAATCAGTTTCTGCATCACACCTAAACCCTTGGGTTGCTGATGAGAAATGTGGAACTATTGCACATGCATGGCGGGGCTTGGAGAGGCTTGCTCACACACTCCAACCTTGCTTTTTGCCATAGAAGTTTATAACCACCTAAACGATACATCTTGTACCACTGAACCTTCATCTACAATGTAGAAGGTCCCTTATGCTCCAATTTCAGACATATCGTTTACTACTCCGGCTACAAAGAAAAGAAGGCTATTTACAGGGCCGGAGTTCATGGTCAGGCCAGTCAGGCCATAGCCTGACCACTTCTGGGGGGGGGGGGGGGGGGGGGGGGGGGGGGGAAGGTAGGTAAAGGTCGTCATGACAAAGAACTACATTAAATTGTTGAGTAGGTAAAAGGTCATCACTTAATACCACATGCAACCACATGGTGGTGAATTTGTTTGGTTTCTTGACCATGGATGCTGAAGAGGCCAGCAGCAGCTCTGCAGAAAAGTTGGACTTTGAGATTAACCAACCTCATGATTTCAGTTTTCCCAAACGCCAGTTTGGTAAGTCTAAAATTGTGTACAGAGCATTTCAAAGTCAGTGGTTTAACAAATGGAAATGGCTCCATTATGATGAAGCTAATGATGCAGCTTTTTGCTATTTATGCATGAGTGCTGTTAAGAAGCATAAAATGCCATCATCTGGCTGTAGTGATCTAGCCTTTATATCGAGAGGTTACTGTAACTGGAAAGATGCTACTGGGGAGAAGGGTGCTTTCAATAGTCATCAACGCAGTACTTGCCACAAAATAGCTACTGAAGTCATGATAACATTGCCTCTATCCACTCAAAATGTTGCTGAACTGCTTTCATCTTCATATGTTCAAGAAAAGAAAGCTAATAGAAGTCATCTGTTGAAAGTTGCTCAATCGCTTCGTTTTCTTGCACGGCAAGGTTTGGCTCTGCGTGGAGATGGTAATGAAGAAGCAAACAGTAATTTTATGCAGCTCCTTTACCTACGTAGCTGTGATGATCCTGCTCTTGCTTCTTTTTTGAAGAAGAAAACTGATAGATACTGTTGTCATCAGATTCAAGATGAGCTGCTAGAAGTTATGGCAAACACAACAATAAAAGATATAGCCAGTTCTATTAAGGCTAGCAAGTTTTACACCATAATGGCTGATGAGGTTACTGATGCTTCAAACAGAGAACAAGTCGTTATCTGCTTTCGATGGGTTGACAATAACTTTGAGCCCCATGAAGATTTTATTGGCCTGTACAAGGTTGACACAATTGAAGCTGATGCAATTGTTGCTGTGTTGAAAGATGTAATATTGAGGTTAAATTTAAGCATTAATCTCTGTCGAGGTCAATGCTATGATGGTGCAGCTAATATGGCCGGGTCTAGAAGGGGTGCTGCTACGCAGATTCTTCAAGAAGAAAGCAGGGCTATATTTCTTCATTGTTACGGGCATGCTCTAAACTTAGCAGCTTCAGATGCAATCAAACAGAGCAAAGTATTAAGGGATGTACTTGATACTACAGCTGAAATATCTAACCTGCTTAAGTATTCTCCTCGTCGAGATGCTCTTTTTGAAAATATAAAGGCTCAAACAGCTCCTTCTGTACCTGGCTTTCGTACCCTTTGTCCTACTCGGTGGACTGTCAAAGCTAGTTCACTAGAGAGTGTCATTAATAATTATGAAGTATTTCAAGACCTGTGGGAAGAGGCTAAGGATATTTGTACGGATTCACAAAGTCGAAGCAGGATAGCAGGTGTTCAAGCACAAATGAGACGCTTTGAGTATCTTTTTGGGACCTTTCTTAGTAACCTTATTTTAAGACATAGTGACAATTTGAGTAAAACTTTACAGTCACCCAAAATTAATGCCTCAGAAGGTCAACATATTGCTGAAATGACATGCCAGACACTGGAAAAAATTAGGAATGATGATAGCTTTGAATTTTTTTGGACGAAAGTGCTTTCTTATCAAAGTGAATTTGATGTAGATGAGCCAGTCAGGCCTAGAAAGAGGAAGACACCAAGAAGGTATGAAGTGGGGGAAAGTGAGGGTGTTCATCCAGTCACAGCCAAAGAGATGTATAAGCGTGAATACTTTTTAGCTTTAGACTTGATTGTCAACTATATACGTGATCGGTTTAATCAGCCGGGATATACTGCCTACAGTAATCTTGAAAACTTACTTTTAAAGGCTGCTGAATGTGAAGATTTTTCTGACGAGTTCAAATTTGTTGCTGACTTTTATGGTAGTGACTTTGATCCAGTTTTATTGGACACACAGTTATCATTGTTTGGTACATGTATTGCACACCTTGGTTTAAAGAACCCTACTTTTTCTGACATAGCCAAGTATTTTAGAGACATGTCACCTGCAACAAGGACCAGTATGTCAGAAGTATGTACACTTGTGAAATTAATATTAGTTTTGCCAGCCACAAATGCTGTGAGTGAGCAGTGTGCTTCAGCTTTGAGACGTGTCAAAACTTATTTGAGGACCACAATGAGCCAGAAAAGATTGAATAACTTAATGACTTTACATATACACAGAAAGGAAACTGACCAACTCTCTTTAGAGTCTTGTTTAAATAATTTTATATCCGGTAATGAACACCGAGAAAAAATATTTGGACAATTTTAAGTGTTATAGTTTCTTTTGTATATATAATATTGATAAAAATATTTGGACAATTTTAAGTGTTATAGTTTCTTTTTGTATATATTTTGATAAAAAATATTTGGATGATATAGATTCTTTTGTATATAGCTAATAAAAATTTTTCGATCAGTTGCGCAGCTGCATGGTTTACATAAACCCTGGCCACACCCATACCACACCCACTTCCTGGCCTGACCACTTAAAATTTGCTTCCTCCGGCCCTGTTATTAGCAGGGAAGCATGGCAAGCACTTCTAAATAGAAGTCTAGTTTCTACGACCTACTAAAAGAAAAAATATCAAAATTTTTTTGAAGACTCGTCCAAGGCAGGAAACCAGTTCTGTTGTCAGTTTCACACCAGTATAGTGATAAATGCACAGCAGATAACCCTTTTTTTTCAATTCCTTTGTCTTACTAGTGTGACTGTAATACATATATATTATTCATTTGATACAGGAGAATATCACGAGTCTGTTGGCTCAGTATTTACGCGAGTGCCGCAGACACGAGCGTAAAATATGGCCAATCAGACGAGTGATATTCTCGGGTATCCAATGGATAATAAATTTATTAGGTACTGCTCATGCGCGAATACCTTGGTAACATTCTATAACCTAGGGGGACGTAATAACCCAACGTAATAACTATGAACACAGGTGATATGGAAAAATATTGCCCTAAGCCACATCCTGTTTACTTTAATGCATTTTCTATGTGGCAACAGTTATCAGGCTCTGTTCAGTACCTAATAATATAGATTTACCATATCACGACTTGCTTGAGAAATGTGAGGCTATATTATTAAGCTTGAAGTTTAATACTGTTCAAGCTAAAAATATACAAATGTCAACACGTGATCAGTTAGAGTCTAAACATTGGTTTCGTTTTAAGGCTGGGTGTATAACTGCATCAAAGTTTAAAGAGCAATACATACAGATTATACACAACCATTCTGTTTTCCTAGCAAGAGAACTTCAGGTTCACAACCAAAGGTACCAAGTGGGGTGGGCATGAAAAAAAAAAAAGCTCAAGGAAAATACTTCCATAAAGCTGAGCTTAATCATATAAACCTCACACTTACTGATAGAGGGCTGGTAGTTTATCCACAATATCCTTACCTGGATGCTAATTAGTCCTGATGGTATTATTAAGTGCCATTTCTGTGGCAGTGGAGTTGTTGAAACAAAATGCCCATTTTCTTGCAAAGACCATTGTATTTTTTAAGCCACTGGTGTCAAGAATTTTTGTTTGGAAATATTTTGAAAATGATAATTATGTTATGAAGAAAAATAACAACAACAAACAAACAAATCACAACAGCTATTTCTATTAAGTTCAGCTCCCAATGAAGATGTGTGATGTAGAATTCTGTGATTTTGCTATGTGGAAAAACGATGAACATCAATAGGGTTGAGCAAGGTGATTACTTTCTGGAACAAGCAATTGATAGCCTACCATGTTCTTCGAGTACTACATTCAGCCAGAGATAGTTGGAAAAAGATGCACACGTCCACAACCCACACCCACTGCATCACAACCTAGCACTAGTTCCTCACTTGACACATTTGATCCAACTAGTGCTGAAATAGACGAAATTTGGTGTTACTGCAGAAAAACAGAATCAGGAAAAAATTATTATATTTGAAGGTTGTAATTGTAAGACAGTACTGTGTCACTTTGAATGTTTGAAGATAACTATATGTTTAACTATGCAACAAGATTGAAAATCCTTAGCATGCAACTCCACTAAAGTGTTTGCAGCTTTATCATGTTCTACCTTTTCCCTTTCAGATTCCTTGTTTCTTTGATATTCACCTAGTACATTCTTTACTCTAGTCTGATTGGCTCTTTTCCTCCAGCGATAACTTACAGTTTTTGTGGTCATTTTAGGTGATCATTACTCGTCTGTCTAATGACAAAATGTGCAGAATAAACATAACTGTGCTTGTTTAAATTCCAGCTTTTCCAATTGATGGCTTCTAATCAGAGCCTTCGGCAGTCAGTATTCATAGGAAACCTATAGAATGACAGACCACTACCGTTATTAAGTCTATTGGTGCAACCAGTGGTGCAACAACTCCTCACTATCACACTTAATTGCACAGAAGCCCTCTAACTGTCTACCATAGCAATACTCTTTTGCCACTCTTAGTAGCCGCATGTGTAAGCACTTATGTATTATGAGTGAAGTCGAATAACATCTATAGTTTTGCATGACTCTACCTGACATGGATATCACTAACAGTAGCCTTAAGTCTTTTCAGTCATTTTATCCAGTAGAATAACAAACATAAAATCAAAGAGAATATTTGTTGCTTTGTATTTATTATTGTATGTTGATATTAATGCAATTATTTCAAGATTGATGTAGCTATAGATGTCGAAATTTCCCTCCTATGTATAAATTATTTTCTTTTGAAGACTTAGTTTGTACTATTCTGTATCATATTTTTCTCTGTAGGAGGTTTATCCATGGCTGTTCCAGGAGAGCTAAGAGGCCTTGAAATGGCGTGGAAGCAGTGGGGCAAGCTACCGTGGAAGAGTCTTTTCCAGCCATCTATTGATTTAGCAAGAAATGGTTTTCCAGTCTCAGCTACTATTAGTGAGGCAATTGAATCTGTGAGAAATGAGTTAAACCCAGTAGATTATCCAGGGCTAATGTAAGTTGTTGCATTGATATTAAAAGTGGCAGTTTTCTGTGACTCACATATAGCTACTCATTTTCGGCTTTTGCATACTTAAATCCCATAGGTACTACGTACCTTGGCCAATAAACTTGGTGCAGTGATGGTATTGCACAATATTACTATATCACATGTAGGGACCTCCTTGTTCTCAATAATACGTTTCTGAAAGAGGGAGATATTTTGAAGCGACCGCTGTATGCAGACACTCTAGAGATGGTAGCCAATCAAGGTGCAGACTATTTCTATGACAGTACATTCACAACAGACATGGTAGATGAGCTTCAAATGCAGTATAATGCGATAGTCACCAAGGATGACTTTATCAACTACAAACCAGTGGAAAGAACTGTCTCTGTTTCAAACTATAAGGACTATGAAGTGCTGGGTATTACACCTCCAAATAGTGGAGCAGTCTTGGGACTTATACTCAATATCTTGAACAGTAAGTTAAATGTTTTGCAATAAATTTTGTGCACATGGCTTATTGTTATCACAATGCCACATTTTATGTGTGGTCATTAAACTTTAATTGCAGATTACAACTTTAATGAAGACAGTTTTGGAAGTCTTTCTTACCATAGGATTGTCGAAGCAATGAAATTTGCATACGCTCAGAGGCTAAAGATAGGAGATCCAGCATTCAATGAGTCTGTGAATGATGTGAGTTTTTTTACAGAATATATAGAGCAGTCTATGGTCTGAAGTGATATTTTATTTTACTTATTTTTATTTGAAAGGAAGTCCTTATCGTGCGATCATTTTATTTGTGTAGGTGGTACGTTTAATGCTGGATTCGGATGTTGCACGTGAATTATTTACTAGAATCACAGATGACACAACCCATAGTCAAGAATATTACATGTACCCATCCATTGAGTATGGAGAAGCTGCACATGACCACGGCACTAGTCACCTTTCAGTGCTAGCAGAAAATGGAGATGCAGTTGCATGCACTAGTACTATAAACTTGTAGTAAGATGGTATATTTTTATGAAATATGACTATGTTAGTATGATAATACCCATTATTCTGCAGTTTCGGTAGTTTAATGCGTTCGCTGAAAAGTGGAGTCATTATTAATGATGAAATGGATGACTTCAGCTATCCATCAAGAAATGACTCTAATGCTTATAAGCAAACAAAAGTAAATTATATTGAACCTGGCAAGAGACCTCTGTCGTCTACCACACCCACAATAATTCTGGACAAGAGTGGCAAAGTAAAAATGGTAGTAGGAGCATCAGGAGGATTTAAGATCACCACTGCTGTAGCTCAGGTTAGCTTTAGTTCTTACATTTTCAATTACAATAAAAAGGTATACTAAATTATATATTATCAAGTTCTTACCTTTCATAAAAACTAGATTGAAACTTTCTCACTTAAAGGTGTCTAGAAAAAAGATTCCCCTGGCAACTAAGATTTTTTCACTTTTTTTCCTTAGATTCTCTCTGGACCCATTAAGGATATAATTGCTGCAGTGATTGCTTGAAAAGTTAAGACTTTGCTTCAGTTCAACTATTATTGTTGCTTTTGTTTTCATGATTTCAACAACTGTCTGAAAACCAAATTTTCTCTTTCAATATCTGTTTTCAGTTAGATCCTGAACTGTCAAAATTACTATTACTATTAGGGGACACAATATCGTTTGTACTGTACACCTTGACATATTTTGATGGCTATGCTCATAGGCTATTGAAAGAGCAATGAGAGAGCTCATCAGATTAGTGGGCTGGACTGATAATGTAATTCTATATAATTGTTTGTAAATAGGTTATTTTGGATGTACTGGGATTTGAAAAATCATTAGAAGATTCTATAACCTTTCGAAGATTACATCATCAGCTCTATCCCAATCACATTTCAGTGGAAAGCAATTTTCCCCAGGATATATTGCAAGATTTACAAAATAGAGGCCATTCGCTGGTACTATCAGGATCTCATGCTGTGGTACAAGGAATATTGGTGGCAGACGATAAAATATATGCAACCTGTGATGATCGTAAAGGAGGAAGTCCAGCGGGCTATTGAAGTCATGTCCAACTTTACCATTAAATACAATGAGATGTTTTTATGTATTAGTAAATAATTTATTGTCACAAGTTCTTAAATTCAAAAACATGCTACTGCACTATTAGTTTGCACAAGTTAGTAGATCAAGCACCACTGTTGTGTGGTGGGGTACTTGCTATTAGTTCATAATAAACGTACAATATGTTAGATCAAAAGTGGCTTGGATTGATAGTACTAGTAGTAGCTATTCTTGGTGAATGAGTTTGAGAATAATAGATTGTGTAGCTATATGTAATGAGCTAATGTTAGGAAGAGTTTATTCTAACAGGTGCAAAAAACATTTATACTTGCACAGTTTAAGCATCATAAAAGCTTAAGGGTTATCTTCAGCAGCACGTACAGTGAAGTCAGAGTTTATTCTTCTTTGAATGATAGTTGATGTTGAAGTATGCTCACTTGGCTATAAGTGTAGCTATATCTTTAATATAATGGAATGTTAAAAAAAGTAGTGCAAGATCATCTTAAACTACCGAGATGATTCCGTACAAGATCCCATTACCATGAATGTGTACACTCTTATAAGTATTATCCGGCCACTTAAATTGGCTTCAAATTTAGTTCACTATATACCATGTATATTGAATTGTCTTTAATGCTGATTTCCAGCCTGCAAATGATTTAAATTGTCAGCTCATGTGTTGATTATGGTCCAAGTTGCACAGGCACCTATATAGTGAATTGCTGATGATGGACATCTAGTCTATGTATAAGTATTACTGTCTAAGTGTGAGTCGCAGAGGAGAAGAAAGGTGACAAACACATAAAGCCTGTGGTTTATATCCATCATAGTACTTCAGTAGTTCCTATTAGCTATTGGTGAAAGTGATTTTACTATGTATGGATGCTAGTTTAACTAACTCGAAGGCGGCAACACTTATACATGTTCACTTTTAGCTGCAAGCAATGTAGCTATATAATAATGGCATAGGAAGAATATTATATAACCCATTTTACTTTCACATTCAGTCTGCACATCTGATCATGTTTTGGCTTACACACTCTTAAATAAATGCACAAATTAAATGTATGAGGACATGTTTGTTGTTGTTTTTGTAGCTAATTAATTTTGTAGCTTTAAATTTATAGTGATATATATTATTATGCAGGCAACAAAATATTTTTAGGATCAAAATATATTCTGCACACTCCGAAATTAGAATAAATCCACCAGGAACTCATAGCAGCTTGATAATTAGTTTTGCATTGCTACCTTCATACTTACAATTTGACTTCAAAGAATAACAACTAATTATAATGTTCATCTTAAACTTGTTTTGTTTACTTTAGTTTAACTTCCTTGTAATGTACACATGCTCATGTAAAGTAAGCATTTTATAACCTTCCGAAAAAACAAATGATTCTTACTTACTGAAAAACATATAAGAATACAAGTAGTGAAGAGTTTGTTATAGCTATGACCAGCATGGAGGTTCGCACTGCTCTGTTCATCATTGAATTACTCTGTCTACTAACTTCTGGTGAGACTCAGTCAAGAGAAATATACCCCCCTGATGCCAGTGTCAGCAATCCTCTTTATTTTGGCTTAATGACTTCCAATGGGGGAAGAATAAAAAGTTCTGGAGTTGTCCATGCTATACAAATAGCTCTAGATTTAGTCAACAACAACTCCCTTCTTGGAGATTATACGCTTCATTATGTGCTCTATGTACAGTTTTAGTCATGGCATTTATTGTATATTGTTACAAATTATTCCTAGTGTAGTCATCACATCAAAAGTCCTGAAGCAACTTGCGTAGTATTGTTGTAACCTGAGGAAGCATGTTGAAGTACCATAGATAAAAATTGAGTGACCCATGCAGCAGGAAGTACATCAATATAAGGCTTAGTTAAATACTGCAAGTATATTATTTTGTGCTTTAATTTTTTGCATTTATCATTCAAGAACAAAATAAGGAGACAATACAGAATTCCAATTTGAGTGAAGTCTGCAATATGTTATACACATTAATAAATAGATTACTCAGGATCAAAATCCTATCCTGTAAACATAGTGTGGGGGTCAATGTGTCTTGTGATACTTTTATGAACAACAAAAGGACTCTGACTTATAAAGTACAAATTATTACTGGAAATTAAAGCTGTGTATACTTGATTAAAATTAAACTTGATTTATTAGCTCAATTTTTCAGCATGGTAATGCCAAAGTGTTATCAATTTTGTGAATTATTTCTTTTGAATGGGCTCATATGTGTGGCCCTGCCATTAAGCTGAAGGAGAGAATGGTGGGCTTGCCATTAAGAGCAAATGAATTGATTTGGTAACATAATGCTTTAATTTTTATTGTACAACTAGAACACCTTAACAAACGATTGAGGATGCCATTTTTGATTTCTTGTATGGCAGCTAACAAATTTATTATACACAATTGTTACTATATATTTGTTTGCATCTACCAGTGTAACAGAACCCAGGCATTTGAAGAATTCTTTTCTATTGTACAAGATAGTAAGGAACTATCGAAGCTTCAAGCTATTATAGGAGCTGATTGCTCCTCTGTCACTCTTCCCATTAGCGAAATATCGCACTATTATGACTTAACTCAGGTTAGTAGAATAACTATCATGGTACGATGGCCTAGAGATCTTGTAATTAAAATGGTGATCACTTGTTTTTACTTATTCTGTTTAGTAGCTGATATTAGGACTTCACATGGGTATATCAAATATTATGTCTAATACTAATAGAGATTTGGTTAGTAAAAACATAACACGCTCATACACTTAACTCCTTCATTGCTATATTAACCCAGATCGGCACAATAATCGTTTTCATTACAATAAATGTAGAAAATTTCCACAAGGCATCCCTGATTGTATTCTTTGAACTATTTTGTATTAGATATCTTGCGTGTCTAGTGATGAGGAGCTGAGTGATCCAGTAAAGTACAAAAAATATTACCAGCTGGTGCCAGCTGAAGGGAGTATAGCTCGAGTTTTAGCTGCTATCATAAAACAGTATCAATGGACACTTGCTACTGTTATCATGCAGGACGAACCTGGATTCTTGACAGTATGTTAATTTTGATACAGTAAAGATGCTAGCTCTCAGCAACTAATTTGATACTGACAAGCAGACTAAAGAAAAAGGGACAACAGACAGACAAGAATGAAGAGATTAACTGTTTATTATTGGACAAATATTGAAACAGGAAGATAGCTGAGTTGCTTGAGTGCACAAGCTCATGTGCATACATAATATTATTATTATCTAATACGAGTTGAAACTGAATTATAAAAATTACATAGTGTGGTAAAATATATGATAAATAGCTTAGGTTTTTTTAAATTGCAAATTGTTAAGTCATAATTCATAGGTAGTTACTGATGTTGCTTTGAATGAAAAAACTAGTAGTAAATTATTACCCTTGTTAGCTACAAATATCAGACTTGAGCATAGAGTACTCTGAATCCTTTCTATTAATGTAGATGTATCCTGAAGTTAGTTATTTGCTACCATGCTACATTTGTGTACAATGATGTTTATAAAATAGATTTATGAAAGATTGGAAGTTCTTCTGCCGAATGTTAATTTAACACGTATTTTAATTCGTACAAGTGGAATTGCTAAAATAGTTACGAACTCCAAGGGATTTTTTGTAAGTTTTAAAAATCACTGCAGTCTACAGGGTGTAAGAATGAAGCTTTGTAAATTTATAAAATAATGATTCAAGAATACATATACTACTCATGAAAGAAGTATCAGCTAGACAAATTATATGCAAGGTTTGTTCATTGTATTATTACTAATGCTTATTGATTTTTTACATAATTGATCTTAAATATTGGATCTGTTCTTTTAGGCTCACCTCCAAGGATTGACATATCCAAAATATATATTTTTAACGTATGGAACATACATGTCAAATTGGTGGAATGCACCATCTGAAGAAGATTTACAGCAAAAATGTTCATCTAAAGACAGAGAAAAAATTCTTGAGACCTCTATTACTGCTGCAAATTTTCGTTTTGTGAATGTCAATGATATTGGTGTTTTAGATGAATTGACGAGTGTTAATGTGGTAAGTTTAGCCTAATGCAGATAGCAGTGTATTTGTTTGGACGGCGAAGTTTTGAAATTAAGTCTGGAAAAGGGTCTTCAATGCAATAGTAACCGGTCGAATCAACTTTTTGTGTCTTAAAAAGCAAGCGTTTTCGCAGGAATTTTCCCACACTTCGTTGCTTAAGTATAAAGTAAGGCTTGCTTAATGCTGTAGTTTCAGAGTATACTGGGGTTAAGCTCATTTTTGTTGGGCTATTCTCCTTCGCACTATTACTGCATCAGTTGTTGCAGACGGGTTGATATCTGTGTTTAAGGATTCTGGCATTCCGAGAAAATTTTTAACTGATCATGGCACCCAATTTTTGTCTAAAATTGTCAAGCACGTGTGTAGCCATTTTGGAATACATCAACTTAAAACAGCTAGTTATCGCCCCCAATCCAATGGTATTTTAGAGCGTTTCCATGGCACTCTTGTATCAGTTTCAGAAAGAGCTGCAAATTGAGAATTGATTGGGCTAAGCAATTAGATTTAGCTATTTTTTCCCTTAGAAATGTGCCTCACGGAGATCACAACTTTACACCTTTTGAATTGGTATTTGGTCGAAGAATTCATCATGTTATTAGTTGTTTGGCAAGTATTTGGCGGGGTGACTTGTCAGAGGGTTTGGATACTTGTACATACATGGCTGATCTCCAAGATCGTCTGGAGGTTATTCGTACTGAAATGGCTGCATGTACTTCAGAAGCCAAGCAAACTGCACGAGAAAAACAAGATCATAAATCTCTGAGACAATTTTCTGTTGGTGAGAAAGTCTTGTTTAGAATCCCTGGATTGTCTAATAAGTTAGGTTCCTCATGGGAGGGCCCTTTCCCAGTTGAGAAAGTTATTGGGGACTTGAATTATGTTATTAGCATGGTTGTAGATGGAAAATCTCACAGGCGTACAGTTCATGTTAACCATTTGAAACCATATATTGAGGAACTCATGGTCATTAATCGTGTTGTTGTCACTACTGATGAGTGTGGTGATTGTTGCTTGCCTGATGGTGACCCATTGTCTTATTTGTCTGATTCTCAGTCCAAAGAACTTCAATCTGTTTTGTCTCATGGTCATCTCTTATATCAGATTTTGATCACATTCTCTCTCTTATTGCTAATCACTCATCTCTTATTGTGCCTAACACTGATGATTGTTTGTGCTTGGCATGTGATGCCTCCTCCAGGGGGGTGGTGGCGTGTTATTCGTTTGTAGGGATGGTGTAGACTTGCCTGTGGCCTACTCCAGCAGGCAGACTAAGCCTCGTGAAGAGAAATATTCTGACTGAGCTGGAGTGCCTGGCCGTTGTTGAGTCTTTGGATTAGTGGAATCCACTCACTAGAACTTCAGACAGTTTGTTTAGGATATATCCATGTTCGTTATCTGTTTGGTCACTATCCCATGTTCACCTGCAGTTCTCAAATATGTCTCAGTCATCTATTTACACTATATTTTACATTCCTTTAGTCCAGAACAGTTCTGTATATATGTGGCTGTTCTGCTCTTTCTGGGCAGTGTGTCTTTTTGGTTACAATTCACAAGCTAAACTGTTTAACCAGAAAACTTGGGTGACTAGCTACGTCGGTTACAGGCAGGCCCCACGTACTAGGACTCGAGTGACAACTCAGGTGGCAGCGAACAATTTCTCCCACAGGCATAATAGCCTGATTTAGATCATATCACTCCATTGTTGGTAAAGAGAAATAAACTCCCCTTTCAAAATTCCATAGATGTAATATTATATTTTCCCTTATTTTTAGTGACCTTTCTGTAATGAATCTGTTGTGCACAGAGCTAGCTGGAAAAAGAGATTACTCTGAGCAACATAATTCATTAACATCTAACTTGTTGTTTGTTGATCTTTGTATCTGTGTGGGTGAATACTTTAGTGGGACTAGGAGGGAGTTCAAATTTGTGATGTTTAGTTTGAAAAAACTCAATACATATTTATGCATTTCTCACATTGTAATTTGTGTACTTACCTGTCTTTTTTTCCTTTTTTGTCTGACCATGAGAACATAGCCATGTCTACTGAATGACCTTGCCTATCTTATAGGTTTTCACCCTAGATGACTGCGACCCACCTTACTCAGCTTTCGTTAATGCTCTAATAGATTGATAAACTGTAGCCCTTCCTATAATTATAATGGTATGACTACTCTGTATTCCTGCACTAGTTACTTGTGAGTGTGAGAGCTTTATGAGAAGTTTATTGCGAAGTCTTTTCAGTTACATTCTTTTAAGAAGATGGACAAGTGACATGCACGTACAAACGATCAAGTGTGTTTTTAATAGGATTGGCATGCCCAAATTGCTTGGATTAGTGAAGTTTAGATTAACAAAATTTTTAAAAGACTATCTGCTTTATTTCAATTTTTTTAAGTTGTTCTATCCAGAAATTTTTTTTATGAACACACAAGAGTTCTGTGTCTTGGGTCTGCTTTGGCAACTGCCCTATTTACATTTAGCAGTTTGTTTTGTTTTTGTTTTTTGCCAGGTTTACTATCTGACTCGTTTTAATGATCTGATTCTTTTAAAAAGGGTTGGACACCCTTCGAAATGGTTTGAATAGTTTGACCAGCCTGTTCTAAAATAGTTTGGCCAGTGGTCTGGCCTGTTTTTTAAAATGGTCTGGCCTGTTTTAAAACAGTCTGAGGTTTGGAAATGGTCTGGCCCATTTTAAAACGGTCTGGCCCGTTTTAAAACGGCTGGACCATTTTAAAACAGTCCAAGTTTGTAATTGGTCTGTAACATATATTATGTTAATGAATTTTCTAGCTAATTAAATAGTATACAGCAATTTCCACTCGTATAGTATGTGACAGTACATGCATCTGAAGTGACTTCTTATTAATTATAGAATGTACAACAGTTTCCCCTCATAATTTGTGATGATGTATGCATCTGAAGTGACTTCTTATTAATTAAAGAGTGTACGACAATTTCTCCTCGTATAATTTGTGATGGTGGACGCATCTGAAGTGACTCCTTCTTAATTAAAGAGTGTACTACAGTTTACCCTCGTATAATTTGTGATGGTGGACGCATCTGAAGTGACTCCTTATCAATTAAAGAGTGTACGACAATTTCTCCTCGTATAATTTGTGATGGTGGACCCATCTGAAGTGACTCCTATCAATTAAAGAATGTACGACAGTTTCCCCTCGTATAATTTGTGATGGTGGACGCATCTGAAGTGACTCCTTATCAATTAAAGAGTGTACGACAGTTTCCCCTCGTATAATTTGTGATGGTGGACGCATCTGAAGTGACGTTTTATCAATTAAAGAGTGTACGACAGTTTCCCCTCGTATAATTTGTGATGGTGGACCCATCTGAAGTGACTCCTATCAATTTAAAGAGTGTACAACAGTTTCCCCTCGTATAATTTGTGATGGTGGACGCATCTGAAGTGACTCCTTATCAATTAAAGAGTGTACGACAGTTTCACCTCGTATAATTTGTGATGGTGGATGCATCAGAAGTGGCCCAAAATCATATGACTCAAAACTGAGCAGTTGCTTCACAATGGCACCATTCTTAGCACTTTTTCTTCCTTAAAATTTACGTCTTGGGAGGGGATGAGGGGAGGGGAAAGGGGGAGGGAGAGAAAACTTCTAACATTCACTAATAATGTATTTACCATATATAATATGGGGCATGTAGACCTCTACATTCACATTAAAGAAATCCACTTCAAGTATCCCTCTACATAATTTTAGCAGTTCAATGTGATGAATTCTGGCTTAAACGTGGAGTTCGAAGTTATAATTCAATGTTGTTCTCTTATGGCCTTGTTTACAACATTCTGGGTATAAAAGGTGAATCCCCGGTGTGCCCTTTGACCAAGCTCCTTCTCCATTCAAACTTAAAGAGTAGTCGCACAAAGAAAAGCCTTCCAGAATAGCTCACTATTCATCAATTATGTTCAATATGAGTGTCAACACACAACAGGAGTTATATAATAATTTTTGCTTTTGATATAGCAGAGTAATAAACTCTAGCTCCTATCAATGCTGTGTGTGTATACCAAATTACTTCTTGATTGAAGGTGATTCCTCAGGATAGTATCTAGCAGTACTTGACAGTATACTGTAAATCCTGTGTAGTTAAATTTAGCTGTGTCAATGGCCAACAGTACTCTTCTTCTTTTTATCCCGCAGTTTTCGCCTCACATTGTTTTTGTGTTTCCTTATGTTGAGGTCCTCAAGACTTATTTTTAGCCTGTTTCCAGTTCATTTATATACTAAGTTGCTGTAATTTGTTCTTTTCTAGGAAATTGACCAAAACTGGCCACCACCTCATTGTGAAATCAGTACCCGGCTTATGGCCTTTCATACACAATATCTAGGACTTGTTTTCAAATACAGCATGGAAAACCCTTTCTTTAGCTAAAATTTACTAAGACATAGTTCAAAATAAAGGAGGAAAAACTGTTGCGTACTCTTTAATTAGCTAGAATTCACTAGCACATGTGTCTACGCTTCAAAATAAAGGAGGGAAAACTGTTGCGCACTCTTTAATTAGCTAAAATTCACTAACACATGTGTCTACGCTTCAAAGTACAGGAGGGGAAACTGTTTAATTAGCTAGAATTCTCTAACACATATGTCTATGCTTCAAATAAAGGAGGGAAAACTGTTGCGTATTCTTTAATTAGCTAGAATTCATTAACACAATGTTTAAGGACGGGAAACTGTTGTGTACTCTTAAATTAGCTAGAATTCATTCATTTATGTGTCTACGCTTAAAAATAAAGGAGGGATGCATATTTTTTAATTAGCTGGAATTCATAATAATGATAATAATAGTTATAATAATAATAATAACAATAACAGAGATAATAATGAAGATAATAATAATATAATAATAATAATGATAATAATAATAATAATAATAATAATAATAAATAATAATAACCATACTGGCAGCTGCATTCTATTGCTGAATCTTGCTCCAAAATAGAGTGGGAGTAAAAATAAATTTGCTGTAAGTAATGAAAGATGTACTAACTAACTACACTCCTAGAAGTGTTTAGTAATAAACACCATGGACCATTTGCACTGATTATTCTTAGTTGTAGCTACCCTTATCATTGCATTAAATGCATATATTAGCTACTCTGAATTATTCTTACTATGCTGATATAGTCGTTATGAAATAAGTGACTCTAAACTAAATGCTGTCTAGATATCTCGAACTATAAAACTCAAACTTGGTCTAAATAAATGGCAAAAGATGACTGTCACTATTTGTGTGTAGAGAGGAACCAGAAGTCTATGATGGCAAGGAGTTGTACTTCAGGTAAGTGCTGGGCTTCCATAGCTACTTCATGTCTATTATTCCGAGAGAAAAAATATATGCTAGTTGCCAGGGCCTAGACAACATTCTTTACCGACTATAAATGATATCCCTTAACGAAACTATTGCTAACTGTTTAAGAGTAGATCAATGGCACTTTTCTTTTAATAAAATCTCTATTATCAGTATCTGAATCATAAATGGTAGGTTTTGATTAAAATCATATCAATATCAATATAGTGTTGTCAAATGACAGTACAAACAACAGACCCTAGAAGGACACAGGACATCAGTCCAAAAATTAAGGACTTCTTCCTTTCAATCAAGGACAGTGGAGACGACTTTTTACACTATGGAAATAAGAATGGATATGGTCTCATCAGGACGACTCCTACACCACAATGCCCAATGGGTGTGGTCTCCGCAGATTTCCTTGACTCCTACGTGAAGTAGGAAAATTTTCTAAGTCCAAAGTAAGTCCAAAAAAAATTAGCAAGGTCCGGTCCGTGTTAATGTTTTAGTCAGACCCACCCACATATAAGCAAGTTGACCCGCGCGAACCGGGTGAGTATTTCCAGCCACGCCCTATTGCCTATTACTACTCATGTAGAATGGACAAATTGTATCTTAGTTTATTATTGTTCACCGTCTGCTCAACTCTACCCACTGACTTCGTAAAGACCAGTAGCAGTGGGGAGTATGAGAGAGCAGCGGTGGCCACCGATGCGGGTGCTTGTTCCGATATCGGAGCGAAGATTTTAAAGCGAGGGGGCAGCGCAGTGGACTCTGCCATTGCCAGTCTACTCTGTGTGGGCGTGGTTAACCTTCACTCCACTGGTATAGGAGGTGGAGGCTTCATGATATTTTATGAAGCATCTACCAAGAAGAGCTACAGTTTGGATTACAGAGAGACAGCACCAGGAGCAGCAACCTATGACATGTATGATGGCCAGGACAGAACAGCTTCTACTAAGGGTATGTGCAGTTGTAATGATATTCACTTTAGCATTAATATAGCTCTAGTGTCAGTTATAAAATTCAGTAGCTGTTATTCAGCACTTAACTTATGTGCTCTGTCATAAGCTGCCACCTTAAAACTGTGGCAGATATAGAGTTTATTCGACTCCGCCTACTCTATGCACACACGTGCGTTCAATACTTGGGCTATTGTTACAGCCAACTGAACGACAGTGCCAAGAAAAGATTATTAGCTTGCAGGTGAGTGATCCTTACATTTTAGTGGTGCATGAAGTGATACTGTCCAGAACATCGAATTTTCAGACACATTTCAGTTTTTTTTTGATAAACTCTGCAAGCCCTTACACAAAGAAAGCTTAAAGCCTATAAGAGCTTAGCTAGATGGATACAAATATTTATTGGCTGGTTGGGTTTCTGATGTAACCATTCATCCTGTTGCTGATAGTAGTGAAAAAATGGTTTTCACTGGACTAGTTAGACATTCTCAATCAGTTTCTGCATCACACCTAAAGCCTTGGGTTGCTGATGAGAAATGTGGAACTATTATTTGCTCTCATTGCACATGCATGGCGGGGCTTGGAGAGGCTTGCTCACACACTCCAACCTTGCTTTTTGCCATAGAAGTTTATAACCACCTAAATGATACATCTTGTACCACTGAACCTTCATCTACAATGTAGAATGTCCCTTATGCTCCAATTTCAGACATATCGTTTACTGCTCCTGCTACAAAGAAAAGAAGGCTATTAGCAGGGAAGCTTGGCAAGCATTTCTAAATGTGACCGTCTATAGGAAAACCAAGCACAACGCGGCACCCTTCGAAAAAATTTTTTTTGCACTTACGGAGTTGTCGGCGTCCAGATATTGAGCTCTCCAAGTTTTATCGTCGTAGCTTAAGTCGTTCCCGCTATAATAGACCAACCGTTCCCTTCCGTCGGCTTGAAACAATACATTTTTAAGAAATCGATCGATCTTTTCTCGATATTACGCACGCCGCGTTGTGCCCGGTTTTCCCATAGACGATCACAAATAGAAGTCTAGTTTCTACGACCTAAATAGACAATTTTTTTTTGAAGACTCGTCCAAGGCTGAAAACCAGTTCTGTTATCAGTTTTACACCAGTATAGTGACACGGTAGATCACCCTTTTTTTTCAATTCCTTTATCTTACTAGTGTGACTGGAATACTATAGATTTGCCGTATCCCGACTTGCTTGAGAAATGTGAGGCTATATTATCAAGCTTGAAGCTTAATACTGTTCAAGCTAAAAATATACAAATGTCAACACATGATCAGTTAGAGTCTAAACATTGGTTTCGTTTTAAGGCTGGGTGTATAACTGCATCAAAGTTTAAAGCAGCAATACATACAGATTATACACAACCATCTATTTTCCTAGCAAGAGAACTTCAGGTTCACAACCAAAGGACCAAGTGGGGTGGGCATGAAAAAAAAAGCTCAAGGAAAATACTTCCATAAAGCTGAGCTTAATCAAACCTCACACTTACTGATAGAGGGCTGGTAGTTTATCCACAATATCCTTACCTGGATGCTAATTAGCTGATGGTTTTATTAAGTGCCATTTCTGTGGCAGTGGAGTTGTTGAAACAAAATGCCTATTATCTTGCAAAGACCATTGTATTTTTTAAGCCACTGGTGTCAAGACTTTTTGTTTGGAAATATTTTGAAAATGATAATTATGTTATGAAGAAAAATAACAACAAAAAACAAACAAATCACAACAGCTATTTCTATAAAGTTCAGCTCCCAATGAAGATGTGTGATGTAGAATTCTGTGATTTTGCTATGTGGAAAAACGATGAACTGATCATCAATAGGGTTGAGCAAGGTGATTACTTTCTGAAACAAGCAATTGATAACCTACCATGTTCTTCAAGGACTACTTTCAGCCAGAGATAGTTGGAAAAAGATGCACACGTCCACAACCCACACCCACTGCATCACAACCTAGCACTAGTTCCTCACTTGACACATTTGATCCAACCAGTGCTGAAATAGACGAAGAAATTTGGTGTTACTGCAGAAAAACAGAATCAGGAAAAAATGATTATATCTGAAGGTTGTAATTGTAAGACAGTACTGTGTCACTTTGAATGTTTGAAGATAACTATATTATGTTTAGCTATGCAACAAGATTGAAAATCTGATCTCGCTCGCACTGACTACAGCAGTTCGGAAGGGCAGCCCAAGTTGTAAGTTCGGGCCTAGCTGTGTAGCCAGTGAGGGGATCGAAAATGGAGGACTTTGCTGCACTTGTCGTCTTCCCGGTACAAGGCTCGCTGTCGGGATGGCGACCTTGTGGCAGTAACTTTCGTGGACGTTGGAGTACCGAGTGGAGGACTCGGTCTTAGCTTAGGTCCGAATAATCAGATAGCTAGGGTGGGTGGGTAACTACAACTTCACTGGTTTGATAACTTCAAAACTATAGGAACTATAACTGAAAACTAAAATGAAAGAATACAATACTTATAACAACTGTAGTCATGGGCATAAACCGCGACTGGCCGCGAGTGGTCAGCGAGGCTTTACAGAAATAAAGTGCATGCGTAGTATAGTTTCTTCTGAATGTTCATTGAGGTTGCGTTAGGCCCGCACATCCTCCGGGGCAAGGAAGCCAGAGCCACTGGTGGCAATGCTTTGTGAGTCAGTATTGGAATCTGAATTTTTCAACAGCAGAGTTAATCTTTGTACGGCTCGTCGTAGTGTACTGTTGCCATCAAAAACATCAACAACTCGAACTAATCCATCTGATCCAGGGTAAGTTTGTGCCACTACAGCAATAGGTATACGGCGATGACTTAGAGTCGATTCCAGAACTCCAACTATGTCTCCTACTTGGAGATTAGGTACACGTCTCTTCCATTTGCTTCTTACGTGGTAGAGTTTCAAATATTCATCCTTCCACTTTGACCAAATGCTTGCAGTGAGTCTCTTAATTAGGTTCCATCGACGTAATCCAGTAATATTACCATCAAGGTCTTGCACTGGAGTTGGGGCAGCTAGTAGTGGACGCCCAATAAGAAAATGTCCAGGAGTTAATGCTGATGAGCCATCCTCTTGGTGTGCTTCAAACTGAGCCATTGGTCTGGAATTTAGAGTAGCTTCAATGTCAGTTAGAATGGTGGCAAGGTCTTCAAAATATAATTTTTGACCACCAATTATTCTGATAAGAATTCTTTTCATCTCTCTGACTCCAGCTTCCCATAGTCCACCTTGATGAGGAGATTGAACGGGTATGAAATGCCATTTAATATGCCTTGGTTGAGAGTATTTTTTAATCATCTGTTGGGCTTTCCTGGAAGCGACAATTGTTTGCAGTTCACGTTGTGCTCCGATAAAATTCCGTCCATTGTCACTATAAACATTGTGTGGTAGTCCTCGACGATTAGCAAATCTTCTGAACGCAGCTAAAAATGCCTCAGTCGATAAATCACAGACAAGTTCCAGGTGAATGGCCTTTGTAACGGCGCAAACAAACACTGCTACATAAGCTTTGTGGTTGGTGGGTTTTCTAGGATTGCCTCTCTTTAAAATCAGCGGACCAGCATAGTCTAGTCCAACATTCTGGAATGGTGGGGCAGGGCAGACTCTGTTGGCAGGTAATTGGCCCATTTGCTGAGTACACGGAGTAGCATTCGTTCTACGGCAGGGAACACATTCGTGCACAGTCTTCCGTGCAAGTGATCTGAGTCCAGAAATATAAAATTCTTCAGCTGTCAGTGCCATCAAGACTCTTGCACTGGCATGGTGGTGTAGATTATGAAGATCTTTCAACAATATGTTGACAAAATGTGAGTTTTTACAGAGAATTATTGGATGCTTGCTTTCTTCTTTAATTTTTGCATTGCACAATCTTCCACCAACTCTAATGATTCTCTCTTTATCCAGGTAAGGAGCAAGTCTGCTAATAGGTGACTTTAATGATACCTGCTGGTTGTGAATAAGTTGTTGCAATTCTGATCCAAAATGAATCTGCTGATGCTGAATAATTAGCTGGACTTTGGCTAAATAAAGTTCTTGATCTGTTAGTGTGGGAGGTAATTTGGACTTGTGCTGGACCTTTAGCTTCCATCGTATTGCATAGGCTCTGAATTTGGTCAGGCGAAAGAGGGAAGAAAAGTATTTGATTTCATCTGGTTCCTCCATGACTTGTACAGTAAGTACTGGAGCTGGTTTTGGTGTGTCTTCATCAATTGGTGGATCACCTATGTCAGTCCTTATAGGCCAAGAAACTGATGATTCAGATAACCATGGTGGACCTTTCCACCACAATTCCTTTTCAGTCAATTCTTGAGGAAACACTCCTCTTGAAGCTAAATCTGCTGGATTGACATCGGTTGCAACATAGCGCCACTTGGATGCTGGTAATAGGTCAGTAGTAGCAAAAACTCGGTTGAGGACAAACACAAATCCCTTTGGCGGTGGATTTCTTAGCCAACCTAGTACGGCAGTTGAATCACACCATGCGAACAGATTACTGCTTGGCACATCTAGGTCTACGGCGGTAGTAGAAATAAGTTGAGCTAGAAGCTTTGCCGCACACAATTCCAAACGTGGTATGGATAAATCTTTGATAGGAGCAATCCTAGTCTTTGCCGTTAAAAGACTGATGGTAACGGTAGAATCACGGTGTAAATAACGAGCATACACGACGGCACCATAAGCTATTCGAGAAGCATCTGAAAATCCATGAAGCTGTATTTGCTGCACGGTTGCTTGTTTCTCCACGAGTTTTCTTGACATTGGAAATTTGTTGACTGCAGGTAATTCACTATTCCACCTAATCCAAACAGCATGTAGGTCAGATGGAATGACTTCGTCCCAGGAAATGCCAGATTTCCAAAGTAACTGTAGTAGATGTTTAGCTTTCACTGTGATGGGAGCAAACCATCCTAGGACGTCAAAAACCTTTGCGGTCTGAGAAGCTATTATTCTTTTTGTAGGTTTGGTAGTAATTGGTTGGGGAGTTGCCACAAACAGTGTATCGGTGGTGGTGTTCCAGTGCAGTCCTAAAGCTTTGGGACAGCCTAACTCAAAGTTTGTGCCTATTTTCAGGGGCTCTGTTTCTCGTAAATCCTCAGGAATAGTAGCTAGGAGCTCAGGAGAGTTGGTCCTCCACTTCCTAAGGCGCATTTGTCCACGTTGAAGAAGAGCGTTTATGTCTTGTCTGACTTCTTGTGCTTCTTGAATATTGGAGGATCCATGGAGAAAGTCGTCCACATAAAAATTAGTAGACACAAGAGATGCAGTAGGATGCTCCTTGGAATAATCCTGAGCAATACGCCGGAGTGTTGCTGTGGCTAAGAATGGTGAAGAAGTAACGCCAAATGTAACTCTCGTCATTCTCCAGTCCTCGATTTTTCCGTCGTCTCCTCGCACCAAATAGCGGTGGAGGTCTCTGTCCTCCTGATTCAACGAAACTTCTCAGAACATACGTGAAATATCAGCACTGTAAGCTATATCATAGAGACGAAAACGTTGTAGAATAGTCGTCAGTTTCGGGTAGAGAGATGGACCAGAAATAAGAACATCATTGAGAGATTGTCCAGATGCTGATTTGGCAGAGGCGTCACAAACAACCCTTAACTTAGTAGTTGTTGATGATACTTTTTCCACTCCATGCATTGGAAGGTAAAATGTCTGGTGGCATGGCTTGTTCAAATCTTCTACAGGAACCTTTTCAGCATGATTTTGAACAGCATAATCCTTTACTTGTTCTACATATGCATCTAGGGTACCCTTGCGTCGAAGAAAGCGTTCATTTTGGAGAAATCGTTTCTCAGCTAAGGGTCTAGATTCTCCGAGCAGTGGAGCTAATTTTTTTCTTGGTAAACGAACTTCGTATCGTCCGTCCTTTAGGCGAGTTGTTGACTTGTTGAATAAGTCAATAGCTTGCTGATCTTCCGCAGCAAGGGAAGGCTCTTCTTGGGTTGGAACTTCTTCTTGTTCAAAAAACTTCTTCAATAGTTCGTCAGTGCTTGTATCTTCATAGTCAGCATGGTAACAGGGATAAACAATTTCTTTATTCTCGGAGTCTTCATTAATTTGAGTATCGCCTCCAATGACCCAGCCAAAGATAGTTTCGATGGCCACTAAATCTCGATCAGGAGCGTCCTCAATTCTCATATGTCGGCGACATCGGTTGGCATATTTGATACCAATGAGAAGGTCTACTCTGCCAGATTTACCGAAGTATGGATCTGCTAATGTTTTGCCTCGAAGAAAATCTAGTTGGTGGACAGCATCAAGATTTTGAGCTCGGTGTCCGTCACAAATGTGATCAACTACGTGAGCTTGAATCACAAGCTGAGGAGCTGTGGGATTCACTGATGAATTCATATTGACTGTGACAACGCTGTTGCTCGGAGTAGATCCACCACCAAGTCCACCGATATAAATGCTGCTTTTCTGTTTTGTGGTTTTCAGAGTATTTGCTAGTCTTGAGGTGATCAGAGACATAGCAGCTCCTGGATCTAAAACTGCTCTTGTACGTTGGACATTGCACTCGGATGACAAGTCTACCAAAGCTGTTTGAAGGAGTACAGAACCTGGTGAATTGTTCAAAGCTTGTAGAACAGGAGCAACATCATTAACATGCCTAACATTATCATTGGTCTGAACTAAAGGGGGGTTGATAACAGCAGGAGGAGTTGATCGGTGCAACAAGGTATGGTGCTTTCTACCGCAATGCTTGCAATTCTTGCGACTATTGCAAGAACCTACTATGTGATCACTTGAAAGGCAGTTATAGCAAAGTCTTTTCTGTCTCACTCCTTCATTCCTTTTGTCGACATTTTGACTGATCAATGTAGGACACTTAAAGGTATAGTGACCTTGTTGACAGTAGTTGCAGGTTGGTAACTTTGCCTCTTGGACATGTAGAACACGTTCATGCTGTTTCTTCTCTTTGTATGGCAGCTTCGTTTTATTTTGACTCGTCGGTATGGTCGAATTTGCGTCTTCCACGGGATGATCATCTCGGGTTGCGTCTTTTCGTTTAATAATGAAATCGGTGAGCTGTTCAAGAGTTGGAGGGTGGGTACTGGCAATGTGGCTTTTCCATTCTTGTTTGGATAGTCCAGTCATGAGGGGAGACAATATGCCACACACCAATTGTTCAGCAGTGAAGCCTTTAGTGACCAGCAAACCTTCTATATGGCCCTCAATAGTCCTCAAGAATTCACTTAAAGACTTGTTGTCGTCTTTCACGGACTTCATAGCTAACATTTTTGTCAAGTGGTGGTTAAAGATAAGGCGAGGCTGATCAAATTCACGTTTAAGAGCTTCTACTACCTTGGCATAATTTCTGGATTGAGAAGCTTGCCTAACTATGTCTTTGGCTTCATCTGATTGCATAGCTTCCTCTAAACAGCCAATTTTCTCAAGGTCAGACAGAGCAGTTTCTCGTTCTAACCTTCCTTCATAAATTCCCCAAAATTTGTGCCAATCAATAATCTGTCCAGAAAACTTAGGAAGAGCTAACTTAAGGTGTGTAGTGCGCCTTGGAGGCGAAATAGAAGAAGTAGAAGTAGTAGTAGTTGGTGGCGAAGATATTGAAGAGCCGTCGTCGACACATTCTTCGTCGATTCGGATGCTTATTCGTTCGAGTACTTCGTCGAATTTATAGTCTAATGATTTTAGTTCTTCTATGGATGGCATATATACCATGTCTTCAATTTTGGTTTCTTGTTCACTGAGGTCGGCTTTGGTTTTGGCACCGCTAATTTTGGATCTTGCTAGAATTTGTTCGAGTTTGCTGATGATATATTTTCCCTTGCCAAGAATTTTGTAGGTGGACAATTTATCTAAATACAACTTTTGTATGTGACGGTTTTCTGCTAGTTGGGAATCAGACTCATCTTCCACATCAAAGTCTCTACCTTCTAGTTCAGCAATTCTCTTTGCGACAGTTTCGTATTGGTAAACAGCTGTTAGTAAATTGTCATAACGTCTCTGAAGTTCGGATATATCAAGATCATCTAGGAATGTGGTGATACTTTGTATGTATGTATTTGTTCGGGTAACACAAGACTTCTTCGTTCCCCGGAGTTTTCGTAAATCGAATAAGTCATCATTTTCTTGAATAGATTCTTCGAAGGTTGCCATGGCAATAAATTCAAATATGAAATGGATAAATGCCTGAAAGACTGTATGGAAAGGTCAAAGTAGTAAGTTGTTCTGTTGATTCTGGACTTTGACCACTAGTTTGAAGTATCCGGCTCGAAGGACCAAAAATGATCTCGCTCGCACTGATTACAGCAGTTCGGAAGGGCAGCCCGAGTTGTAAGTTCGGGCCTAGCTGTGTAGCCAGTGAGGGGATCGAAAATGGAGGACTTTGCTGCCCTTGTCGTCTGCCCGGTACAAGGCTCGCTGTCGGGATGGCGACCTTGTGGCAGTAACTTTCGTGGACGTTGGAGTACCGAGTGGAGGACTCGGTCTTAGCTTAGGTCCGAATAATCAGATAGCTAGGGTGGGTGGGTAACTACAACTTCACTGGTTTGATAACTTCAAAACTATAGGAACTATAACTGAGAACTGAAATGAAAGAATACAATACTTATAACAACTGTAGTCATGGGCATAAACCGCGACTGGCCGCGAGCGGTCAGCGAGGCTTTACAGAAATAAAGTGCATGCGTAGTATAGTTTCTTCTGAATGTTCGTTGAGGTTGCGTTAGGCCCGCACAAAATCCTTAGCATGCAACTCCACTAAAGTGTTTGCAACTTTATCATATTCTACCTTTTTCCCTTTCAGATTCCTTGTTTCTTTGATATTCACCTAGTACATTCTTTACTCTAGTCTGATTGGCTCTTTTCCTCCAGCAATAACTTAGATTTTTTGTGGTCATTTTAGGTGGTCATTACTCGTCTGTCTAATGACAAATGTGCAGAATAAACATTAATGTGCTTGTTTAAATTCCAGCTTTTCCAATTGATGGCTTCTAATCAGAGCCTTTGGCAGTCAGTATTCATAGGAAACCTATAGAATGACAGATCACTACCGTTATTAAGTCTATTGGTGCAACCAGTGGTGCAACAACTCCTCACCATTACACTTAATTGCACAGAAGCCCTCTAACTGTCTACCATAGCAATACTCTTTTGCCACTCTTAGTGGCTGCATGTGTAAGCATGCACGTATGTATTATGAGTGGAGTCGAATAACATCTATAGTTCTGCATGACTCTACCTGACATGGATATCACTAACAGTAGCCTTAAATCTTTTCAGTCATTTTATCCAGTAGAATAACAAAAATAAAAACAAAGAGAATTTTCGTTGCTTTGTATTTATTATTGTATGTTGATATTAATGCATTTATTTCAAGATTGATGTAGCTAAAAATGTCTAAATTTCCCTCCTATGTATAAATTATTTTCTTTTGAAGACTTAGTTTGTACTATTCTGTATCATATTTTTCTCTGTAGGAGGTTTATCCATGGCTGTTCCAGGAGAGCTTAGAGGCCTTGAAATGGCCTGGAAGCAGTGGGGCAAGCTACCGTGGAAGAGTCTTTTCCAGCCATCTATTGATTTAGCAAGAAATGGTTTTCCAGTCTCAGCTACTATTAGTGAAGCAATTGAATCTGTGAGAAATGAGTTAAACCCAGTAGATTATCCAGGGCTAATGTAAGTTGTTGCATTGATATTAAGAGTGGCAGTTTTCTGTGACACACATATACTCATTTTCTGCTTTTCCATACTTAAATCCCATAGGTACTACGTACCTTGGCCAATAACTGCACCATCACTTGGTGCAGTGATGGTATTGCACAATGTTACTATATCACATGTAGGGACCTCCTTGTTCTCAATAATACGTTTCTGAAAGAGGGAGATATTTTGAAGCGACCGCTGTATGCAGACACTCTAGAGATGGTAGCCAATCAAGGTGCAGACTATTTCTATGACAGTACATTCACAACAGACATGGTAGATGAGCTTCAAATGCAGTATAATGCGATAGTCACCAAGGATGACTTTATCAACTACAAACCAGTGGAAAGAACTGTCACTGTTTCAAACTATAAGGACTATGAAGTGCTGGGTATTACACCTCCAAATAGTGGAGCAGTCTTGGGACTTATACTCAATATCTTGAACAGTAAGTTAATGTTTTGCAATAAATTTTGTGCACATGGCTTATTGTTATCACAATGCCACATTTTATGTGTGGTCATTAAACTTTAATTGCAGATTACAACTTTGATGAAGACAGTTTTGGAAGTCTTTCTTACCATAGGATTGTCGAAGCAATGAAATTTGCATACGCTCAGAGGCTAAAGATAGGAGATCCAGCATTCAATGAGTCTGTGAATGATGTGAGTTTTTTTACAGAATATATAGAGCAGTCTATGGTCTGAAGTGCTATTTTATTTTACTTATTTTTATTTGAAAGGAAGTCTTTATCGTGCGATCATTTTATTTGTGTAGGCGGTACATTTAATGCTGGATTCGGATGTTGCACGTGAATTATTTACTAGAATCACAGATGACGTAACCCATAATCAAGAATATTACATGTACCCATCCATTGAGTATGGAGAAGCTGCACATGACCACGGCACTAGTCACCTTTCAGTGCTAGCAGAAAATGGAGATGCAGTTGCATGCACTAGTACTATAAACTTGAAGTAAGATGGTATATTTTTATGAAATATGATTATGTTAGTGTGATAATACCCATTATTCTGCAGTTTCGGTAGTTTTATGCGTTCGCTGAAAAGTGGAGTCATTTTTAATGATGAAATGGATGACTTCAGCTATCCATCAAGAAATGACTCTAATGCTTATAAGCAAACAAAAGTAAATTATATTGAGCCTGGCAAGAGACCTCTGTCGTCTACCACACCCACAATAATTCTGGACAAGAGTGGCAAAGTAAAAATGGTAGTAGGAGCATCAGGAGGTTTTAAGATCACCACTGCTGTAGCTCAGGTTAGCTTTAGTTCTTACATATTAAATTACAATATAAAGGTATACTAAATTATATATTATCAAGTTCTTACCTTTCATAAAAACTAGATTGAAACTTTCTCACTTAAAGGTGTCTAGAAAAAAGATTCCCCTGGCAACTAAGATTTTTTCACTTTTTTTCCTTTGATTCTCTCTGGACCCATTAAGGGAGAAAGTTTCAATCTAAATCATATATGTTTTTATCAACTACTGGATATAATTGCTGCAGTGATTGCTTGAAAAGTTAAGACTTTGCTTCAGTTCAACTATTATTGTTGCTTTTGTTTTCATGATTTCAACAACTGTCTAAAAACCAAATTTTCTCTTTCAATATCTGTTTTCGGTTGGATCCTGAACTGTCAAAATTACTATTACTATTAGGGGACACAATATCGTTTGTACTGTACACCTTGACATATTTTGATGGCTATGCTCATTGGCTATTGAAAGAGCAATGAGAGAGCTCACCAGATTAGTGGGCTGGACAGATAATGTAATTCTATAGAATTGTTTGTAAATAGGTTATTTTGGATGTACTGGGATTTGAAAAATCATTAGAAGATTCTATAACCCTTCGAAGATTACATCATCAGCTCTATCCCAATCACATTTCAGTGGAATGCAATTTTCCCCAGGATATATTGCAAGATCTACAAAATAGAGGCCATTCGCTGGTACTATCAGGATCTCATGCTGTGGTACAAGGAATATTGGTGGCAGACGATAAAATATATGCAACCTGTGATGATCGTAAAGGAGGAAGTCCAGCGGGCTATTGAAGTCATGTCCAACTTTACCATTAAATACAATGAGATGTTTTTATGTATTAGTAAATAATTTATTGTCACAACAACAAGTTCTTAAATTCAAAAACATGCTACTGCACTATTAGTTTGCACAAGGTAGTAGATCAAGCACCACTGTTATGTGGAGGGGTACTTGCTATTAGTTCATAATAAACGTACAATATGTTAGACCAAAAGTGGCTTGGATTACTTTAATGATCAATGATAGTACTAGTAGCTAGTAGATATTCTTGGTGAATGAGTTTGAGAATAATAGATTGTGTAGCTATATGTAATCAGCTAATGTTAGGAAGAGTTTATTCTAAAAGGTGCAAAAAACATTTATACTTGCACAATTTAAGCATCATAAAAGCTTAAGGGTTATCTTCAGCAGCACGTACAGTGAAGTCAGAGTTTATTCTTCTTTGAATGATAGTTGACGTTGAAGTGTGCTCACTTGGCTATAAGTGTAGCTACACTGTAAAAATTATAGCGTGAAAACCCACCAAATTCACACCAAATTGGTGGTGTGAATGCCCACCACCTATTCATAGTGTGTCCTTCACACTTTCTTCCTGAAATTCACACTCAATGGAATAGCATGGACCCTTTACCTAACATTAATTATATTCATGTGCTGGCAAAAACCAATGCTATTATCATTGTAATCTACCTTATAAATGTTTTGTACACTTGTGTGCTAGATAAGAGAGTTGACTAAGATTTTAGTCGTCTGATTAATGAAATCTGGGATTATACCAATCCCTATTTGGAAAAAAATGTTGATATGTAATACTAGAATCAATGTAACTTAAAATAATTCAGCATTAATGTAAGTATGAGTTCATAGTGATTGTGGTGAGAATTCACGCTAAATTTGGTGTGTACTTCACACCCAAATGATGAGGTGTGCGCATCACACCATATTTTGGTGTGACTATTGTTACAAGTGATTCACGCTTAATTTGGTGTGAACTACACACCTTTTGGTTTACAGTGTATATCTTTAATATAATGGAATGTTAAAAACAGTAGTGCAAGATCATCTTAAACTACCGAGATGATTCTGTACAAGATCCAATTACCATGAATTTGTACACTCTTATAAGTATTATCCGGCCACTTAAATTGGCTTCAAATTTAGTTCACTATATACAATGTATATTGAATTGTCTTTAATGCTGATTTCCAGCATGCAAATGATTTAAATTGTCAGCTCATGTGTTGATTATGGTCCAAGTTGCACAGGCACCTATATAGTAAATTGCTGATGATGGACATCTAGTCTATGTATAAGTATTACTGTCTAAGTGTAAGTCGCAGAGGAGAAGAAAGGTGACAAACACATAAAGCCTGTGGTTTATATCCATCATAGTACTTCAGTAGTTCCTATTAGCTATTGGTGAAAGTGATTTTACTATGTATGGATGCTAGTTTAACTAACTCGAAGGCGGCAAAACTTATACATGTTCACTTTTAGCTGCAAGCAATGTAGCTATATAATAATGGCATGGGAAGAATATTATATAACCCATTTTACTTTCACATTCAGTCTGCACATCCGATCATGTTTTGGCTTAAAAATTCTTAAATAAATGCACAAATTAAATGTATGAGGACATGTTTTTTTTATTTTTATGTAGCTAATTAATTTTGTAGCTTTAAATTTATAGTGATATATATTATGCAGGCAACAAAATATTTTTAGGATCAAAATATATTCTGCACACTCCGAAATTAGAATAAATCCACCAGGAACTCATAGCAGCTTGATAATTAGTTTTGCATTGCTACCTTCATACTTACAATTTGACTTCAAAGAATAACTGGCAATGTTTGTGTGTGACAAAACTAATTATAAAGTTCATCATAAACTTGTTTTGTTTACTTTAGTTTAACTTCCTTGTAATGTACACAAATGCTCATGTAAAGTATACATTTTAAAACCTTCCGAAAAAACAAATAATTCTTACTTACTGAAAAACATATAAGAATGCAAGTAATGAAGAGTTTGTTATATGACCAGCATGGAGGTTCGCACTGCTCTGTTCATCATTGAATTACTCTGTCTACTAACTTCTGGTGAGACTCAGTCAAGAGAAATATATCCCCCTGATGCCAGTGTCAGCAATCCTCTTTATTTCGGCTTAATGACTTCCAAAGGGGGAAGAATAAAAAGTTCTGGAGTTGTCCCTGCTATACAAATAGCTCTAGATTTAGTCAACAACAACTCCCTTCTTGGAGATTATACGCTTCATTATGTGCTCTATGATACTCAGGTGCGTTCTTTCTTGTACAGTTTTAGTCATGGCATATTGTATATTGTTACAAATGTTCCTAATGCAGTCATCACATCAAAAGTCCTGAAGCAACTTGCGTAGTATTGTTGTAACCTGAGGAAGCATGTTGAAGTACCATAACTAAAAATTGAGTGACCCATGCAGCAGGAAGTACATCAATATACGGCATAGTTAAATACTGCAAGTATATTATTTGGTGCTTTAATTTTTTGCATTTATCATTCAAGCACAAAATCAGGAGACAATACAGAATTCCAATTTGAGTGAAGTCTGCAACATGTTATACACCTTAATAAATAGATTACTCAGGACCAAAATCCTATCCTGTAAACATAGTGTGGGGGTCAATGTGTCTTTTGATACTTTTATGAACAACAAAAGGACTCTGACTTATAAAGTACAAATTATTACTGGAAATTAAAGCTGTGGATACTTGATTAAAATTAAACTTGATTTATTAGCTCAATTTTTCAGCATGGTAATGCCAGTGTTATCAATTTTGTGAATTATTTCTTTTGAATGGGCTCATATGTGTGGCCCTGCCATTAAGCTGAAGGAGAGAGTGGTGGGCTTGCCATTAAGAGCATAATGAATTGATTTGGTAACATAACGCTTTAATTTTTATTGTACAACTAGAACACCTTAACAAACGATTGAGGATGCCATTTTTGATTTCTTGTATGGCCAGCTAACAAATTTATTATACACAATATTGTTACTATATATTTGTTTGCATCTACCAGTGTAACAGAACCCAGGCATTTGAAGAATTCTTTTCTATTGTACAAGATAGTAAGGAACTATCGAAGCTTCAAGCTATTATAGGAGCTGATTGCTCCTCTGTCACTCTTCCCATTAGCGAAATATCGCACTACTATGACTTAACTCAGGTTAGTAGAATAACTATCATGGTACGATGACCTAGAGATCTTGTAATTAAAATGGTGATCACTTTGTTTTTACTTATTCTGTTTAGTAGCTGATATTAGGACTTCACATGGGTATATCAAATTATTATGTCTAATACTAATAGAGATTTGGTTAGTAAAAACATAACACACTCATACACTTAGCTCCTTCATTGCTATATTAACTCAGATCGGCACAATAATCGTTTTCATTACAATAAATGTAGAAAATTTCCACAAAGCATTCCTGATTGTATTCTTTGAACTATTTTGTATTAGATATCTTGCATGTCTAGTGATGAGGAGCTGAGCGATCCAATAAAGTACAAAAAATATTACCAGCTGGTGCCAGCTGAAGGGAGTATAGCTCGAGTTTTTGCGGCTATCATAAAACAGTATCAATGGACACTTGCTACTGTTATCATGCAGGACGAACCTGGATTCTTGACAGTATGTTAATTTTGATACAGTAAAGATGCTAGCTCTCAGCAACTAATTTGATACTGACAAGCAGACTAAAGAAAAAGGGACAACAGACAGACAAGAATGAAGAGATTAACTGTTTATTATTGGACAAATATTGAAACAGGAAGATAGCTGAGTTGCTTGAGTGCACAAGCTCATGTGCATACATAATATTATCTAATACAAGTTGAAAGTGAATTATAAAAATTACATAGTGTGGTAAAATATATGATAAATAGCTTAGGTTTTTTTAAATTGCAAATTGTTAAGTCATAATTCATAGGTAGTTACTGATGTTGCTTTGAATGAAAAAACTAGTAGTAAATTATTACCCTTGTTAGCTACAAATATCAGACTTGAGCATAGAGTACTCTGAATCCTTTCTATTAATGTAGATGTATCCTGAAGTTAGTTATTTGCTACCATGCTACATTTGTGTACAATGATGTTTATAAAATAGATTTATGAAAGATTGGAAGTTCTTCTGCCGAATGTTAATTTAACACGTATTTTAATTCGTACAAGTGGAATTGCTAAAATAGTTACGAACTCCAAGGGATTTTTTGTAAGTTTTAAAAATCACTGCAGTCTACAGGGTGTAAGAATGAAGCTTTGTAAATTTATAGAATAATGATACAAGAATACATATACTACTCATGAAAGAAGTATCAGCTAGACAAATTATATGCAAGGTTTGTTCTTGTATTATTACTAATGCTTATTGATTTTTTACATAATTGATCTTAAATATTGGATCTGTTCTTTTAGGCTCACCTCCAAGGATTGACATATCCAAAATATATATTTTTAACGTATGGAACATACATGTCAAATTGGTGGAATGCACCATCTGAAGAAGATTTACAGCAAAAATGTTCATCTAAAGACAGAGAAAAAATTCTTGAGACCTCTATTACTGCTGCAAATTTTCGTTTTGTGAATGTCAATGATATTAGTGTTTTAGATGAATTGACGAGTGCTAATGTGGTAAGTTCCTAATGCAGATAGCAGTGTGTTTGTTTGGACAGTGATATTATTGTTTTTGTAAAGCTAGTATTACTGCAACCTCTTGATACATTAATTTTTATTACATTTGATAATTGAATTGTAATTGCAAGAATGCAATTTTTTGTCACCACACTAATATGGGATTAATTGAGCATACAAATAAACTTGATTTTCTAGACTTATTTGAACAGATAATTTGATTGATTTAACTTAATGATTTGCTCTCTTCCTATGCAAATCTTAAATTTGAAGGTGCATTATGTTTAAAAAATTAAGTAATTTTTGTTCTATCAAAATAAGAGACTATTATAGAGATTGACTTAATCAGATTGGTTGTGATATGATTTCTTTCTGCAATTTACTTATTAGTTTTCTTAATAATTGCTCATGTATTGTTTTCCTTAAAATGTGTGCATGATAGTGTAATATCTGGTCTTAAAGCTTTTGATGACTTGTCCATAATCTTCATTAGACTAGAAGATTTATACAAAATGAATATGTGCAGCGATTAAACAAGGCACCCAATTATTTTCAAGGCAATGACTATTCATCATTTTGTTTTGATGCTACTTGGAGTCTGGCAATGGCAATTAGAAACTCTCTCAGATGTAAGGAAGCCATTATTATTTACAAGAAATAATCATACTATTTTCATGAATTGTTTTTCACAGATAATAACTGGGTTGTCAATAATTCTGTAAAAATGCCAATTTATCTTGATAATATAACATTTAATGGATTTTCCGTAAGTGACTATGTAAAACAGGTATTCAAGTCAGATGGGAATAGAGCACTTTTTCTAAAGTATAGTTTGTGGTACAATAAAATTTGTGGATTTTGACCAGATTATAAAGATGGTACTGCCAAAAGCCAATCTTCAATCGTTTGAATTTTGGCAGCTGTGAGTATGTTGTATATATCTGGAATGATGTTTTTATAGGGACATGTTCAGTATAATAGCCATGGAATTAGAAAAGCTCAAAATTTAGAAATTAAGCAATACCGAAGAAATTCTCACACAAAACCAATGACTTCAGTTTTAATTGCTACTGTTAATTGTAGCAATGATACCGTAGAAGGTGTTAATAATGAAGGCAGCATAAATTGTCAATTCAAATATTCAGAAGGAGAGGATAATGAAAAAGTTTGGGCAGGTATGAATTAATATCATTATTATTAATATCTGGTGCAAAAAAAAGTGTGTAAAATAGTTTGGGTTACAATTGTGTAAGTCCTTGTACTGCATATTTTAATCTGGGTACCCTGACAAGAGCAAGTATGAGCAAATTTGAATAATCTAAGAGCCCTCCCCCCTCAAGACAATACTGGCACTAGTGTCTTACATTAATTATGTCAGCTTAGTAGCATTAAGTTGTCAGAAAAATGTGTATTTTTTACATCATATCATGAGCATAATAATACTGCTCCTTTATAATATATAATTATAGGTGGAGTACCATATGATGGAAATCCTCGACAAGCAATAATTACTCTTCATTATGCTGTCCCTATTTTTATTGGGATTTTAAGCGGTGCTGGGATAGTTTTTATTTTTGTATGCATTATTTTCAACTGCACTTTTCGAAACAAAAAGTAAGTATATTATATCATTGATTTATCAACACACAAAAGAAGAAGTATCCCTGTGCATTTTATAGGCTATAAATTAAAATTAAAAAAAGCAATAGAAGTATCCTTACTGCTAAGGTTGTGTATGCATACAATTGGATTTTTTATAGTATTCATATGGAAATCATGTCAAGGGATGACAATTTACTTAAATGAAAATTCATATTTTTGAAACCTTAACATGATGACCTTAATGCTTGCTCTTAATAAAGAGAATTGAGAGTTCTGATAAAAAATTGAGGACTCTGAAATGGAGTTATTAACTTTGCTGTTCAAGAAATAGGTGTTACTGTGACACGGTTAAGTATCTGTTGTCTATTACTGCATATTATCTTTGTGATCTGTGGAAGAACAATCACAATACCATATTTTATTGCAGAATAATACGTCTTACTAGTCCAAAGATTAATTATATTATATGTGGGGGATGCTTTCTGGTATACTTCTCAATTTATTTGCTATCCAATCAACATACCAGTCATTCAAAGACCACCTCAATATTTTGTATAGTAAGTTGAATTAGTTTAGTTTGAAATAAAATTCACATTTCTTTTACCTCTGGTGCATGTAGCTAAATGTGTGGTCTCATTCTATTGGATATACTATAGCATTTGTCACAATATTGGCGAAACTTGGCAGAATTTACTTTATATTTAGGTGAGTTACAATTATTGCATTAACTTTTAATATACTTGAGCAGAAAAAATGATTTTGACTAAGCTTATTAATTAAAAATTATTTTGGATATAATCCAAATTAAATAGCCATCAATGATGAAATTAATGTGCATTGGTGAATTTGTATGAATTATTTTGTCCACCACCAATATTTTTGTAGGCTGAGCAATAAGAAGAAAGCTATTAAGGACCAGCACTTGCTATTGGTTATTATTTTGGCCAGCTCCATACCAGTAGTGTTATTTACAGTATTTAATATTTATACTGGAGTTAGTAACGGATTTATTGCAAGAAATGAGACCAATGTGGAAAAACCAAATAAAGTTGAGGGGGTAAGATTAGAAAGATTATAAAAGTATAGGAAATAGTTGTAATACTTAATACAGGCCCGGAGGAACTGGTCCAATTGGTCTGGTTTTGGCTGGACCATCTTTTGAAATGGGGAATTCTGTAGTTACCTATTGTGTATTCTTAAAATAGTAATTGTTTTGTTTCAGTCTTGTTACATTATATTGTATTAAATCAGGCTTTAATTTCTTATATTATAACAAATTCCTTAATGCTAATTTTGAATTATTATTATTATTATTATATATAATTATATGTCTGTTTAAATTTGATTTGTACATTAATTTAAATATTATTACTATAGATATATAATACTGAAACAAGGCTTTTCTTCTACAACTGTGCTTTTTATACCGATGAAATTGTAGTAATAGTAGCCATAAGTTATGGTTACATATTTATTCTCAAATTAATAGCACTCTGGCTGGCTTTCCAAATTCGCAAAGTGAAGATTACAGGATTAAATGATTCCAGATATATAGCAGCTATTGTGTATATAAACAGTATATTATTTGCTATTAACATTGTAATCTATTTTACTTTGACAAAGTATATTACGTTATTCGTTATGCTGTTTGGAAACATTTCCTGGATATACACTACAGTTATCATAGGATTCATATTTATTCCAAAGGTAATTAAAGTTGTCTACCATTTTGTCATTCCTCCACCATACTTCAACATAAAATAGTTGTTTTACTTTTTAATGTAATATCTATAAAATTAAAATTCTTGAATAAATCGCATGTATTGTTTCTTAAAAGAAACTGTTATTTTCATCCTTGTTTTGAAATGATTAATAACATTTTTTTGGTTCAACAATTATATACGATTTAATGATAATGTTAATACGAGCAACAACACTTAAACCTTGTTACTACATGAATGCAATTAAAAAATAGCAAACTCTAAATAGAAGAAACAGTGTTGCTACTTTGTTACATAATTATTACGAATCAAATTATAACTTTTTTTCCTGCAGATGATATCTCTGTGGAAAGATCCAAAGGGAAATTATATTTTTGGAAGAGATCAGAATAACACACACGCTGTAAATGTTGTATCCAGCATACAGCCAAACGTTAAAGATTTTGAAGAAATTAAAGAACGAATTAACTCTATAGACAAGAGAGTAAACAGTGTGGGTGTAAGGGTATAATTCATGCAATAAATTGTGTTAATTAATTCATGGTAATTTTTTTGCATGAAGACAATAATATGTAGAAGAGAAGTTGATAGCAATTGATCAATACAATTTTCATATTAAAAGTTGTGTGTGTGTAGATATATATATATTATAATTATATATTATATAGCTATTATTGATATTTTAAACATAATTAAGAAATGCAGTATAATTTTTCACTAATTCTAATCAAGTATTTATAGTCTGGAAGGATACTGAAATTCATGAGGGAAACAAAAAGTTACACACATCTACATACATATGTAATAGTTAAATCATAGGCGTATGGAATACTTGCCAGAACCAACAAGATATGTAGGGCAAGGCTGGAAGTAGTGAACATATAATGCACACTCTCTTTTTTTTTCTTTACTATTGCTTGCACCTTACATTTCACATCTACTACAGTTGGCTACCCAATCAAAATTTGACCTTTGTGTTGTCTCAATGAAAGAGAGCACCTATAAGAACATTGTGTCCATCTGACAGACTATAACATTTGGTCCTTTCCAAAAATTCTGGTTGCTTAGTCAGTAACAAATAGAAAACCAGGAACTACTAACAATATTCTTCTAAGAATACTGCAGAGTTTACCAAGTTTTCATCTCTGAGAAGTTTTAATGCAGAATTAAAGAAAGCGTATTAAAATTACCATGTAAAAAAAGCAAGATCATATATGATTTTGAAAAGTCATTCTCGACCTAGTGTAACTTATATTAGGTATGAAATTTGTGGACTGCTCAGGTCCTTTTTTTTTTAATTCACAATGTTTTGATAGATGTTACTCGATCTTCATCAGGTACTAATGTTTGATAACTGAGTGATACACACACACACACATGTTTTCTTGGCACCGATTCAGTACTTTCAATAAACTTATATACAATCTACATATCAATGCAACTACTATCAACACCTCTATTATATACATATATTATATTATATATATATTATATATGCCGTTACTCAGTCTAGTCTTGGTAGCCAAACCTTTGACCTATCCCTATGCTGGGAAATGGTTGGTGGCATTGCCACTTCAAAGGAAGGTTATTAGTCCTACCCGGCCTGGATGCTCCTTATGATGGAACGTAAAAATACCGCACTTTCAAATGCATAGCAAAATACTACTACAAATTTCTTTTGTGCTATGATATAACAAAAGTGCTTTGTATTATTGTTATGACATTTATCATACTGGCATATTTCTAGCTTATAACAGTGAAGGTAGCTTATATCACAATTATATGCACAAGTTATAGCGTACCATAATTGTTACAAATTAGCTTGTATTGGACCTTTTCACAATGATCACGAGAATGCAGCATAGAATAAACCACTTATTACACACATTAGAGTGATATAGCATGATAATATAGCATGATATTTCACTCTAAGGCTTTACTTTCACCACCTCTGGTTGGTGAAAATAAATTAGTCTGCTTGGAAAATATTTTGCCATATCACACTCTGACTCCTGTTTTTTTTTTAAATTTTTATACATTTTTTTGTTTTTTAGTTCTAACTGCACCCCAAAAGAATTTAAAGCGGTAAACAATTCAATATTTTGAACTGATACAGGTAATGATCGATAACCGGAGGATTTCGTTTAGTGAAGTTTAGGACAGGGTCGAACACCAAGCTAATGCAAAATTCGTGAGGGTCAAAGTACAAAATGACATACTACATCCAAACATAATATATATAAACTAGTGGTGTGCTTGAGCACAAATGGCGAGCGAGCCTGATAGTTAGGTAACAGTATTGTTACTATGTTTTAGCTTAGTTCTCATGCAAACATTATAATAGCAGTTATTGGTAACTTTTGTAGTATCAAACATCTGCCATTCTGATAATCTCAATTACCAGTAACTCTTGAACAAGCTCTCAGCTATGATATAAAAAAAATAAACCAGTGTTATTATTTGTAATTTTAACCAACAAATATGGAATTACTACTTACCTCAATTTCCTGAGTATTGATAACTTCTTTAGTATCAAATTTAAGTTACTTTGACTATCTGAATTACCGTTAATTCTTGACAACAAGCTCTCAGCTACAAAAACAAAAGACAATCAATTTTACCACACAAATACAAAATTACTTTCTTACCTCATTTTCTTGAGCAATGGTAACTTTTGTAGTACCAAATTTGAGATATTCTAACTACTTGACAACAAGCTCTTAGCTACATAAAAGAAAGGCCAGAGTTATTTTTGCATATTTAGCTAACAAATATGGAATTAGTACTTACCTCAGCTTCCCTCGAGTAGTAGTAGCTTCCTTAGCATTAATACTACGGCATTCTGACTACCAATGGTTCTTGACAACCAACAATCGGCACTCCCGTATCCCCTGCAACGGAGAAGTTTTAAAATAAAGTCGGGAAAAGGGTCTTCAATGCCATAGTAACCGGTCGAATAAACTTTTTGTTTCTTGAAAAGCGTTTTAACTGCACCCGTAAAAGAATTCAAAACGGTAAACAATTCAATTTCTAGGGTGATACGGTACTGATTGATAAACAGAATATATAATATATACCCGATTTTGCATTATCCACCCCTAATACTGTCTCGCTACGCTCGCTCGCCAACTAGTGGTGTGCTTGAGCACAAACACTATAATAGCCGTTATGACCTTTTATTTCAGCAAACAAATACAAAATCACTCTGTTACCTGATTAATGGTAATTTTTGTTGTATCAAACATCTGCCATTCTGATAATCTCAATTACCAGTAACTCTTGAACAAGCTCTCAGCTACCATAAAACAATAAACCAGTGTTATTGTTTGTAATTTAAGCCAACAAATATGGAATTACTACTTACCTCAATTTCCTGAGTATTGATAACTTCTGTAGTATCAAATTTAAGTTACTTTGACTATCTGAATTACCTCAAATTCTTGACAACAAGCTCTCAGCTACAAAAACAAGACAATCAATTTTAGCACACAAATACAAAATAACTCTCTTACCTCATTTTCTTGAGCAGTGGTAACTTTTGTAGTACCAAATTTGAGCCAATCTGACTATTTGAATTACCAGTCACTGTTGGCAACAAGCTCTTTGCTACAAAAAAGAATGGCCAGAGTTATTTTTGCATAATAAGTATGGAATTACATACTTACCTCAGCTTCTCTCTCGAGTAGTAGCTTCCTTAGAATTAATATTACGGCATTCTGAATACCAATGACTCTTGACAACCAATCGGCACTCCGTATCCCCCTAAAACGGCGAAGTTTTGAAATTAAGTCTGGAAAAGGGTCTTCAATGCAATAGTAACCGGTCGAATCAACTTTTTGTGTCTTGAAAAGCAAGCATTTTCGCAGGAATTTTCTCACACTTCTTAGCTTAAGTATAAAGTACGGCTTGCTTAATGCTGTAGTATCAGAATAAACTGGGGTTAAGCCTAAAAAGCCGTGTTCTTTTAAGTAAAAAGTTCTCCGCGCGCGCGTTTAAAGGGCATACGTACCATCTCTATACACACATATACATACTAGTGGTGTGCTTGAGCACAAATATCGAGCAAGCCTGATAGTTAGGTAACATAAAACTACGGTATTGTTACTATGTTTTAGCTTAGTTCATGCAAGCACTATAATATCAGCAAACAAATACAAAATCACTCTCTTACCTTATTAATGGTAACTTCTGTAGTATCAAACATCTGCCATTCTGATACCAGTAACTCTTGGACAAGCTCTCAGTTACGATAAAAAAAATAAACAAGTGTTATTATTTGTAATTTTAGCCAACAAATATGGAATTTATACTTACCTCATTTCTGAGTATTGATAACTTCTGTAGTATCAAATTTAAGTTACTTTGACTGTGAATTACCTCAGTAACAAGCTCTCAGCTACAAAAACAAAAGACAATCAATGCTAGCACACAAATACAAAATTACTGTCTTACCTCATTTTCTTGAGCAGTAGTAACTTCCGTAGTATCAAAATTAAGCCATTCTGACTATTTGAATTTACCAGTCACCTTTGACAACAAGCTCTTAGCTACAAAAAAAGAAAGGCCAGAGTTATTTTGCATATATAGCTAACCAATATGGAATTACGTACTTACCTCAGCTTCACTGGAATAGTAGTAGCTTCCTTAGCCTTAATATTACGGCATTCTGACTACCAATGGCTCTTGACAACAAACAAGCGGCACTCCATATCCCCCCTAAAACGGCAAAGTTTTGAAATTACGTTTGGAAAAGGGTCTTCAATGCTATAGTAACCGGTCTCAGCAACTTTTTGTGTCTTGAAAAACAAGGGCTTTCGCCGGAATTTTCTCATACTTCGGAGCTTAAGTTTAAAGTAAGGCTTATTTAATGCTGTAGTTTCAGAATAACCTGGGGTTAAGCCTAAAAAGCCGAGTTTTAGGAGAAAAATTTCCACGCGCGCACGTTTAAGAGGCATACGTACCATCCATACACACATATATATACCCGATTTTGCATTATCCACTACCTACTGAACCCTTCCAGAAGCAAGTTTACTTGAAATTGGACTCCTACGGCAAAAAACACGGAAGAAATGAGCCCTCCAATTTCACACCCTACGGAGCGAGCTACAGTTTGCAGTTCAAGGCGCTCGTTTCAGCATTCTACGGACCTTGGAGCTTCTAACGGGAACTGTGCGCCTTGAACAGCTTCTCGCCAAGCGTTTTGCTCCTGACTCCCCTCTTCTTCAGGCCCTCGTCAAAGTCGTCCTTTATAGTAAGGCTGGTTCGGTGGAGAAGCGATAGGCTCTGGTAGTCGAAGCCCTCAGTAGCAGCTTCTTGGCTTGTGTTGGTGTGACACTGGGTTTTCCTAAGGACCTGGTGAGTGCTGCTGCTTTGATAAACAGAGTCTTTTGGGAAAGCCATTTCTTCAGTTGCTGATCTCGCTCACTACGGCAGTTCGGAAGGGCAGCCCGAGTTGTAAGTTCGGGCCTAGCTATGTAGCCATTGAGGGGATCGAAAATGGAGGACTTTGCTGCCCTTGTCCTCTGCCCTTCTAGGATTGCCTCTCTTTAAAATCAGCGGACCAGCATAGTCTAGTCCAACATTCTGGAATGGTGCGGCAGGGCAGACTCTGTCGGCAGGTAATTGGCCTATTTTCTTTCTGAGTACACTGAGTAGCATTCGTTCTACGGCAGTGAACACATTCGAACATAGTCTTTCGTGCGAGTGATCTGAGTGCAGAAATATAAAATTCTTCAGCTGTCAGTGCCATCAAAACTCTTGCACTGGCATGGTGGTATAGATTATGAAGATCTTTCAACAATATGTTGACAAAATGTGAGTTTTTACAGAGAATGATTGGATGCTTGCTTTCTTCTTTGATTTTTGCATTGCACAATCTTCCACCAACTCTAATGATTCTCTCTTTATCCAGGTAAGGAGCAAGTCTGCTAATATGTGACTTTAGTGATACCTGCTGGTTGTGAAAAAGTTGTTGCAATTCTGATCAAAAATGAATCTGCTGATGCTGAATAATTAGCTGGACTTTGGCTAAATTAAGTTCTTGATCTGTTAGTGTGGGAGGTAATTTGGTCTTGTGCTGGACCTTTAGCTTCCGTCGTATTGTATAGGCTCTGAATTTGGTAGGCGAAAGAGGGAAGAAAAGTATTTGATTTCATCTGGTTCCTCCATGACTTGTACAGTAAGTACTGGAGCTGGTTTTGGTGTGTCTTCATCAATTGGTGGATCACCTATGTACACTCCTCTTGAAGCTAAATCTGCTGGATTGATATCGGTTGCAGCATAACGCCTCTTGGATGCTGGTAATAGGTCAGTATAGTAGCAAAAACTCGGTTGAGGACAAACACGGATCCCTTTGGCGGTGGATTTCTTAGCCAACCTAGTACGGCAGTTGAATCACACCATGCAAACAGATTGCTGCTTGGCACAAATGTTAGGTTGCGGAATGGCTAATACCCAAACCAAGATACTCTTTCCCAACCAAGTTGCTGGGCGAGCTGATGCTACTCTCATTAACTGGGGCGTAACTCCCAACCACTGGTGTCACCTTCTGAGTCAGTTCTTTACTGAATAAATAACTAAAATGTTTAATTATGAATTATAAAGAACATATGCCAAAGGCACCGAGAGCACTAAGTGAAATAGGACTGTAGTCCTTACAAGTAAAAGATGAAACCAAAAATAGACAGTTTAAATATGATATAAGTAATATCGGTGATATAAAAACTGGTTGACTACCTTGGATGAGTTCTTTGGCTGTAAAACAAGGGTGAGACAATAGATGACTAAGAATAACAAGCGAAAACTGAAAACTTGAACTATGACAACTGTTTATATGTTAGGGGATATGCGTGATGAATAGTTCGAGGTAATGAAGGGCGATATAAATAGCTCGAAGTCATGAAGAGCGATAATTGACGACGAGAACTCTGACGAAGACATCGACGAGAAAACTGAAGGCAGAAAAGAAATAAAGATAGGGAAAGGAAATAAAGTAATTGAAATAACATGAAATAAATAAAGTATACAGGCGGTAGTAGAAATAAGTTGAGCTAGAAGCTTTGCCGCACACAATTCCAAACTGGTATGAACGGTAGAGTCACGGTGTAAATAACGAGCATACACGACGGCACCATAAGCTATTCGAGAAGCATCTGAAAATCCATGAAGCTGTATTTGCTGCACGGTTGCTTGTTTCTCCACGAGTTTTCTTGACACTGGAAATTTGTTGATCCAAACAGCATGTAGATCAGATGGAATGACTTCGTCCCCGGAAATGCCAGATTTCCAAAGTAACTGTAGCAGATGTCTAGCTTTCACTGTGATGGGAGCAAACCATCCTCGGAGGTCAAAAACCTTTGCTGTCTGAGAAGCTATTATTCTTTTTGTAGGTTTGAGCGCAGTTCTAAAGCTTTGGGACTGCCTAACTCCACTTCCTGCGCATCTGTCCACGTTGAAGAAGAGCGTTAATGTCTTGTCTAACTTCATGTGCTGCTTCGGTGAAGGTCTCTGTCCCCGGATTCAACAAAACTTCTCAGAACATACGGGAAATATCAGCACTGTAAGCTATATCATAGAGACGAAAACGTTGTAGAATAGTCGTCAGTTTCGGGTACAGAGATGGACCAGAAATAAGAACATCATTGAGAGATTGTCCAGATGCTCTTCCAGTGATGAAGGAGAGGATGTCGGCAGGTTCCAGTGATGTGTGTGTGTGTGTGTGTACACCAGTCAATTTATGTATAATAAATTATACATTTATTTTTATGATCTGTATTCACCTGTATCTTCTTTTTTCTTGTGTGTGTGTATGTGTGTGCGTGCATTTGTGGAATGAGAGAGCAACCATGGACAAACAGTATGTGGCACTTCCGGATCCAACCTGGGAGAGAACGAACTCGGGGGGTCTTTTTCGGTCTGTGACATCATCCATGCTGGGTAAGTTTCATTTCAACTTACTAATATTTGGGTGTTCAGTTGGGGGGGGGGGGGGGGGGGCTATGGCACAAGAATGTCAGTGAAAAGCAATGACAGGAGGGGGGGGGGGGGGGGGGGGGGCAATTCAGCGAGGCCAGCTGTTGTGTTACAAATACCATTGTTGCCTGTGTTTTTTTGGTATTGTATGGAGGTTCCGGATCCTAACCTGGGAGGGATCGTTCAGTATGTGACACGTAAGTTGAATTCCACGTGTATGCTTGTACTGCTTTTCATTTTCAAATTACACTTTCTCAATACAACGGTGATTGTTTCTCTCATGGACAGTGTGGAGTATACATACCAGGGGTTCATACAGTGGGAGGCTAGCCCTGGGATCTCCACCTAGAATTTTGGGAGTTGAATAGAAATAAACATTTTGGAAGCATTTATTTTTGGTTTGATATTGTATCCCATTATGTTCCTATCATTATACTGAGCCGTTTAGTGCATAGGATCGAACACTGATCATCAGTGTGAAGTTAGTGACTGTTTCACTACACACATTATGAGACTTCTGCACTTTCTTATGTTTTTTTTCACTTTGTATTAGCATGTTTGGACAATCTTTATAATTATATTTTTATATCATCACAGGTAACATTTTTTTCTAAAATACATTATAGTGTGTTATTGGAATTATATGCATATAATTTTAGTTTATTGTATATTATTTGTGGTTGTTTGAGACTTTGTAATGGGATCTCTAATATTGTGGTAAAGGGTTGAATAATTACTCGTAAGCCCATATTCTATACATTGTTCTATAGCTGATCGGAGTATGTATTCAGTAAGTATTTGTGGTGTGTAGATTCCATGTATGTACTGCTCTAGAATAAAGTTTGTGCTTTAATTTCCTACTCTGAAATTACCTGGGTCAGGATAATAATGGTTGAATTTCTGAGATTGCAGTGGTATGCAAATAAAGAAGTTTACCTCTTCTACACCTATTGTACATAGGATAGGTAAAATTTTCATATGTAGGAAATTTCAGTTGTGGCATAGTGAAATAAATTAAATAGTAAGAAATGAAATGCCAGACTGAAAGTAGAATATCATGTCCATAAATGACACTATTAGCTATAGATGAATATTATAGCTATAGCATGAAAGCAACAATCCATATGATTTACTAATTAAGAAAAAAATAGCAATTAGCCAGCTAACTGTTAAAACCTTACCATTTAGCTACAACCCATAGTATATACATGTTAGACTTCAATAAAATATCCTTTATTCTGCTCAGCATAATGTTGACTAAAGTCACATCATAGGACCTTGCAGTCTAATGTCATAATACAGGTAGGGTTATGTCATATCTTTTGATTTATGTGTAATTGAATATAGATTTCACTTTATTATACTGAAATTTTTTTAGAGCTGTAAAAAACACAAACACACACAAAAAAATTAAGAATTGTGATATATAGCTCAAGGTATATAATTGTAATATATAATATTGATGTGGTGGTGAGATCCGACACAAGAATAATATCATCACAGTGCAACAATTGACGTCAGAATTTCTTTTGACTTGTTCATTCAATCATATCCTCCCATAACATGGAACTTGTCTGATGTCATGATACAGTTGCAGTCATATACTGCATGTGGTAGTTGTCCAGCCTGGACCCAGGTGTTAGTCTCAGGGACATAGCACTGGAGACACTGGCTTCTCACTTTTCATGTACTCATCACTGACTGCCAGTAGAGATTCTCCAATGTTGAGTGGACAGGACCAGATACAGTTGAGTGAAGGTAGTATGTTCCATATGTTGGAACTGTCTGATGAGGAGTGTGAAACAAGAGCCTCCAGAGATACACTATAGACATCAGGACTCCAACCCAAATTTTCACACACTCCCCCCATGAGGTACCAGGTATCTCTTAGTATAGCAGACTTCATCCTGCTCCATGGTGTTGGTGTAGATAGTCCAGTGGAACACTGCATGTTGGATACATCAAGTACCTCAACAGTTTGTAAACAAACTCCATGGTAACCACCAGCCACCACAAGCCAATGTTTATATGAAGTAGCTGAAGGCCCATAGTGAGATGTAGACATAGGAGGGAAGGGGTGTGTCCACTGGTTGCTGTCAGGCTGCCACTCTCCTAGCTCACTGCTGTCAGAGTAATCTCTATTACTTCCTCCCACCACAACTAGTTTGCTGTTGATGGTAGTCATAGCAAACTCCCAGGTACTGTATGGAGGTAGAGTGTGCCACTGGCAGGACTGTCTGTTGTAAGGCATCCTCATCTCTGTCAGTGTATCCTCCTCCAACATACACTGTATCATTTATCTGTACTGATTGGATGTATTCACTCATAGCCACTGGAATGTCAGGACCACACCTCCAGTCTAGTTCTCGTGGGAATGTCTATTTTACAATGACATTGCAAGTACATAATAACTTAGTATAGTACAATCAGTCAAATAAGTATTGCACGAATACTTTAACCAATCATTGTAAAGATATACTATTAAGTGTAATTTGGTCACATTGTTGCCATGGTTACTGTTTACACGATAGTTAATTATCCTGCTCATTTGAAAATAATATTGAATGTCATGGCAATCTTTTAGTAATTGATAATTTGATGTAAAAAATTCTTATTTTTAATACTTAGAATTTCCAGTATGCTGTGCGCCCAAATTTTTAGTTGCCTACGGACTTCAAACACTCAGAATAGAAAGTATGAAGCCCATAGAGAGTCCCTCAGCATTTTGGAAGAATATGGATTAAGTTTCACAGGGTGAAAAGAGTCCATTTACAATCATAACAAAATCAGTAAACTGTTTTGATAGTTAGAGTTAACAAAAAATTTACTAGGCTGTAGAGATCAACACACTAGTTATCAACACATTATACACTAATTGACGATTTTGCTTTAGCTGTCAATAGATGCTTTTCAGGCAGTGCTTTTCCTACCGGACATCGAGAGCAATAGATTGGGCTAGTTCCTTGGAGTCTCCATGAAACCTGCTATAAGATGGACTTGTTCTGGTCAATTTTCAGGCTTTTAAAAGCTTACTTGCTTGTTATAAGGCTATAGCTACCTATTTTATATGCCTGACTGTTTGCTTGTGGATTTTTGCAGTTGAAATTGAAAAGTCAAATTCAAATTCTAAAGATGCCTGAAATTTCGAAGAAAGTCGGCTTTGAAAGGACTGAACTAATTGCAAATTATTATCATTTTTATTGTTTATTATTATTATTACTATTACATTTATTATTATTACTATAATACTTATTATAGTTATTACTGTTTTTTATTACAATTATCATTAACCTTGCCAACTTTAGCACACTATTCCTGATATTGATAGACATTCAAAATAATTTTACTAGGTATTTTATTAGTTTTATTCACCTCATTACGTCTTCCTGCCATAGTTGCTTCTTGAGATCCCATACTTTGTATATTTTGCGGTTTCTTGTTGTTGATCCGACTTTCAAGTCTCGTTATTACTAATTTGTATTCTCTATTTTCATGTTCCAATTTCTCCAGTTCTATTTGTTTGTTTCTGTTATCATTCCATCACTACTTGTTTATCATATTTCTTTTGTTCAAGTCTCTCCAGTGCAATATGTTGGTCTCTGTTCTCTTGTTCCAATCCTTCAATGGCATTATCCTTTTCTCTGCTTTCTCGCTCGACTCTCCGTAAATCTGCTTAATTGTCGAATCTCATTTTTCTTCCTCTCAATTGCAGTCATTAACTCTGTGTTGTCTGCTGCAGCCTTTTCTTCAGATGTCTATCATATAATACACGAGAAATCAAGAGAGAACAGATCTGTTATTCTAGAACTGAATAGTTCTCTGAAAATATTGCTAGTTAGAGCCTGCTACTTTTCTGCCATTACAATGTTGTCAAATATATAAGAAAGTCATGTAGCGTATTGCCAACATTATTTCTTTGGTGTCTATTATAGTTAGTGTTGAAATTACCTTCCTTGAGTTCTTGTATCTGTTTGCCTTTATTCTTCATTTCCTTCACATACAGGACACTGGCAATATTGAGTTGTCTCATCGTTCCTCCTTCGTAGATTCCCTCTACCTGATTTCACACCCCGTAGTCTAGCCAGCAGGTCTTGGCTGGATGGCCTTCTCTCTGGAGTGTTGTGAAGACACTGTCTCACAAGATCTAGTAGCACTGGATGAGATGCACCACATGTGGTTTCCAATGTGGCCATGTAAGTCTGACGACGATCCACTTCTGAACGAGCAATGAGCTGGTCAGGATTAGAAGGATTGGGATATGTACTGGACAGCAGGTCACCTGGAAACACCTGACATTAAGTATTCAAATATGTAATGAAAATAATGTTGTAAACTTATCAATAAAAGACTTTTTGTATAAATGCTATATTAAATCAATAGTATTACAAATAAAGAAGATAACATAAGACAAATAATGATATCAAGTGCAATAGCAGTTTAGTTTTATATATCTTTATATAATATAAAATGTGAAATGGCTAAAGGCAAAAAAATAGTGCACACTTACCAAGTTAGTACACCTAGTAACAATATAGCAACGGGTTCTAATGTATAATTAATACCTAGCTAATTAGCGAGAAGTCCGGAGCGGGGAATTGTTTCAAGTAAACGTTCCCAGTTGAGAGCGGAAGTCTCAGACATCAACCAAGAGGCCAGCCTTAAAACCTGACTCGCTAGAGGCTGACTGTGCGTGAGTACTCCCTTCTTCAAGTGGGATGTGAATATCATTAAAATGTATCACATGATTAATCGAGTATAGATTTTATTAGCATTAGGCTACATGTTGTGAAGCACTACAGATTGCCATGTATGTGTATGTGGTAGTAATTTAGTTGTACTAGCTAGGAATATCATTATTATAGAAGACCTATGATGTGTGAACCGGGTTATAGCTGTGTGTCTGTCGAATTCGGTCTGTAGCTATATTGAAGCAAGTTACATTTTTGCACGAGCTTTTTATGCACTTTTCACGTAGTGTTTAAAGGGCATACAAGGCCCTAGCTTGATGATATAGCAATGGAAGAGTTTCTAGCTAGAATAATATCAGTGACTCAATGGAAACGCTTAACAGTTTTTTTTAATACCGTTTTAGTAAACGGCGTTGGCTATTTAGTGAAAACTGTACGGAACACAACGGTAATAGCTACGGTAAGAAGACTACCATTTTTCGATGTAGTACAAGACAGAATCCAGAACTTTATTCTGTCTCCTCTGTAGTTCATACTCTAGCTTTATCTAGTCCATACTCTCCCTTTTCCCAGTCCATACTCTCGCTGTACCCAGTCCATACTCTCGCTTTATCCAGTCTACACTCTCACTTTACCCAGTGCATACTTTCTTACTTTACCCAAACCATACTCTCACTTCACCCAGTCCATATTTTACTTTTATCCAGTCCATACTTTACCCATAGCATACTTTCTTGCTTTACCAGACCATACTCTCAATTCACCCAGTCAATACTTTACTTTTATCCATTCTATCAGTTCATACTCTCACTTTACCTTGTCTATACTGTCACTTTCTGATGTTATTTGCAATAAATAATAATTCATATAAAAAATATTGAGCTTCTACAATCAGATTGAATCTTTTATTTTTGAAAGCATTTTTCAATTGCAATAATTAGGTCACTATTAATTGGGCACATAACTTGTGTATTTCCAAAACTCAAAAGCTGTTAAATTTTATTTCTTCTTTTGATCTCAATCATTTAATATATAAGCCAAATCTTAATGAGAATCATATGGGACTTTTGGAACGTGAATATCATTAAGTGATCACATGATTACTCAGGTGTAAACTCCCTTATGGGCACATGTGAGTGCTGGACCACAGAATATTTCCCAGTGTACAGTGTGTGTGGTTGTGATTTAGTTGTACTGACTAAGAATTTCATTACCTTGATATCATTCAATTCAATACATCTAGAAAAGTAGTGATAAGATTTCTTGAAGAGGATGGGAGAAATGTTAAAATTTTAAATTTTTTTTAAAATTTTGATTTTATTAATTTTATTATTATTGTTTCATTTTGCAATAAGGTTGAAGTATTATACAAAAGCTGACACTATGAATTGCATTAAAATTTGATTTCCTTTAGATTCAATTTAAATGAACTACAGAATGTAATTTAATATATTAGGTACACTAGTGTATTGTGGACATTGTATTGCTATTCAATATATCGTAGTCCTGGTGGAGATAGACGGCGTCGTGCGTGCTGAAGAGACCGTACTATGATGAGTTCTTGAAGAGAATGTTTGAATGCATATTCACAGCAAGTCTCTGCAATGTTAGTATGGACAAGGTTGATTGACTTGAGTTCGGTTTATAATTGAGGGTGAAAGTTGTACTGTATTTATTCTATCATATTCCATAAAGAAATTTTCAGTGCTGGAGCTCACCAACTTAGTAATTATGATCACATAAGTGCACTTTTCAAAGCTTTTGTTATGCTATTACTCAACTATTACTAATTACTCAACTTAAGAGAATATAAACACATAATTATATGCATGGAATTGATCAACAGTGGTAGCTATTGCTTTAGTGATTATTACCAATTTAGTTATTTAATAGAACCAGTTTGAACTTTATTTATCGTCACTCTGTAATAGGACAGGAAGGAAGCTCCTGAGCTGTTTTTGGTACATGGTCTGGGATGATTTCTGATAGCCTCCACTCTAGCTTCTGGTATGGACATCGAACCTCTACCAATGACATGTCCAAGGTACACAAGACTACTCTTTCCAAACTCACATTTGGAATTTTTGCATTTAAGGCCTGCTCGGCTAAGACTACTAAGCACCATTTTGATATGTGACAAGTGTTCTTTCCAGTTTTGGGAGTGAATCAGTATATCATCGATATAAACAGGCCAGCCAGCACCCCTTCCACTAACCTCTGGAAGAGAGCTGGGGCGTTCCTTAAACCAAAGGGCATTTTCAGGAAGTGGTATTTCCCAAATGGAGAAAGGAAAGCTGTTTTTTCTCTGTCCTGTTCAGCTAGCCTCGCCTGGTAGAATCCCCTGGTGAGGTCTAACTTACTAAGGCAATGGCTGTCTGTCAACATAACTGTCATCTCGTCCAGGACAGGCATATAGAAAGGGTCCGGAAGAGTAACTGAATTAAGCTTTCTAAAATCGATACAGAGTCTGAGAGAATTATCTGATTTTCTGATAGGAACGATAGGGCTAGCCCATGGACTGTTAGATCTGACAATTATGTTTTCTTCAACAATTCCCGTCTCATTGCATCTCTGATACCCAGGGGCACTGAGTATGGAGCCTGAGCTATTGGGGGCGAATATCCGGTTTCTATGGCCATCTTAACATTGAGAGCTTCTCCTGGAATGTCAGAAAACACATGGGGAAACGTTGAAAGCATACTATGAAGTTCCTGTTGATTGAATCCGAGTACCATTCAACTGCAATTTGGGGTTTTCATCTTTGTTATCATCAAGCACAACATCAACTCTGCACACCGTATTTGTAAAGTATTTTTTCAATGTATTGATATGTACCATTTTGCCAGACTTTTTATGGGGTCCTTTATTTATTCTATAATTTACATCACCAAACTTTTCCACAATGTCATAGGGTCCCTCCCTAGAATCTGAGAGTTTGGAAGAAAGACCAGGGATTCTGTAAAGGACTTGGTCTCCCACCGTGAAGGACCTGGGTTTGCTGGTTTTATCTGCTAAGGCAAATCTCTTGGTTTTGGCAATTGCAGATCTGAGAGCTGCAGTATCTCTCAAGTTTTGAAGGTTCTGACTAAGAGTAAGTGCCCAATCTGTGACATTCAAAGCTTTGTGGTTATTTTCTACAATCGCAAAGTATAGGGCATCAAGAGGCGTTCTTACCCTGAACCCAAATACTAAATCAAAGGGACTTAGACCACTGTCACTGTTAGGCATCTGCCTTAAGGTAAATAGACAGAAAGGGATTTGCTGAACCCAGTCTAGGTTGTTGGCTATTGATTTGGTCAAGATTAATTTAAGGGTTCTATGGAATCTTTCAATAGCCCCGTTTGTTTGAGGGTGGTAGGGACTTGTTTTCAAATGACTGATACCCATCATAGTGCACAATTCTTTTACAGTGCGGGACAGAAACTGAGCCTCTGTCACTCAGGATAACTTCAGGGATTGAGGTTCTAGCCTCTGGACAAGAGGTGCTTTTGGGGGTGAGTATTGAGAGAATCTCTGGCATTTGTCACATTGCCTACAATGATTAATGATGTCTGTGCTCATATTTGGCCATGTATAGTATTTGGCTAGCATCTTATGGACTTTATCTGGGCCCAAGTGACCATTGTTGTCATGAGCAGTGACAAAGATACCATTGACTCTGGGTCTGGGAACAACTACGACTTCCCTGGTAAGATCCCAGTCCACCACTTTTCTTTGCACCAACACATCATTCACCATTCAGGCGACGTTTCATCAACACCCACAGACTCCTCATCCATCTCTTCTCTCTCTGCTAACTTTCTGATTGTGTCAAGGGATTTATCTGCTTTTAACTGATCTATGTATTGCACTTTATCATTTCCTATTCCCACAGGTAACAGGTTCTCAGTAAATTCTACTGATTCCTTACACTCATCCGTTCCCTTACCAGGTACTAGGTCCTCATTGATGGAAGCAGATGGATTCGTCCCAGCCTCCCTACCAGGCACTCTTCCATCCACCTCCAAGTTCTCCTCATCTACCGAAGACTCCAAACATGTCTCCTCTTCTCTGACTCCTCCACCAACTACATAAGGCGACGTTTCATCAACACCCTGCAAGACAGACTCCTCATCCATCTCTACAGAAGACTCTTTCTCACTTTCCTCATCATGACTCCTCTTCTTGGAACTACAAACATTGACATCGTCAATAATGGGAATACAATCTACATCTGAATCATTAATGCACTTGTCATCAGCCAACTTTTGCGCTCTTGTCACTACACTTATGTTTCTGGACATTATTGTATTGAGCAAAAATGAAATATCATCATTATCGGTTAGGGTGACAGGCAGCACCAAGGTAATTGCTTTTGGGTGTCATTAACAGCACATATTTTCTTTGTGAGTTTACCGTCAATCTCAAAGGGACATAAAGCGAGTTGATAAGGCTTTTTATCAAGACATGCACAGTCAATTATACAGGTTCTGCCTAAGTATTGATTTTTGTGAACAAAGTTAACAGGTACAATGCCACAATCCGCTCCTGAATCTATGAGTATATCAGACACATTCATGTTAACCTTTCCAGACGCGACATTTACTTTCTTGACACTACTGATATCAAATACAACTGCCAAGTCTTTTTATTAGGACATTTGGTACTAATATGGCCTTCCTGAAAACAGGTGAAGCACTTTATAGTTCTTCTGGGGTTGTACACTGGGGGTAAAACATCTATGTTATTAGAAGAAACAAGTGTACTGCCGGCTGGAGCATTTCTAGGTACAGAGTTGTTAATGTTGGGGGCAAAGGTTTTGGTTTCAGTGCCTTGAGGTTGCAAGTATGTAACAGGTCTTGTCCTACACTCGAAGGACCTATGTCCAGGCTTGTTGCATTTGTAGCACATTGCATATCTATCAGATTTAACAACAGGCCTGGGGCTGGACACAATGTGAAAGAAGTTACCCTGCTGCCTGGTATTTAACCAACCAGAATATGCATTGATGAAAGAGGGCAAGTCTGGGGTCCCTAGATTCTAGGAATTCCTTCCCAGAATGAGGTATTTTGTTTTCTATTGCTATCCTAGCCAAGGTGAATACACAATCATCAGCATTTTTGCATTTCTGAAACATTCCCTTGATTGTTCTGCTGATATATTCAATGCACTCATCAGCAGACATGGACTTTATTGTTTCACTACTAAGAGATAAGAATTTTGCACCAAAATTGCCTATAGTTTCTCCTACAGACTGCAAGAGTACAATTTTGACTTGGTCATAGTTTTTCTGCTCATCAGGCAAGTTATCAATCCTTGCACACAGGACCTCAGGTAGTTTGGGGTAAAAATCAGTAAGCCAATTATTTTTAGGTTCTTTGCAATCAGCCATGACCTTTTCAAATTTGGCTAAGAACAGTGAAAGGTCTCTACCAGATTTATAAGTTCCTACGGTAAGTAACCTATCTTTTCTATTGTCCTAAAGCTTTCTATATTCTCTGTCCTCTTTTCTCCTGAGCTCCTCTAGTTCTTCTCTTCTCTTGGCTTTGTCTTCCTGGATCTCCTCTTTCCGTTTCTCCTCTTCCATCCGTCTTTCGTGTTCCATTGTTTTCATGGTCTCTAGCTGCTCCCTCTTTTCTTTGTGTCTCCTTTCCTTGTCTATTCTCATCTGCTCGAATTGCTCTCGCTGAAGGTGCAGCATTTTTTGGTGGAGTGTTTCTTCTTGTTGGGCCATTCTCTCCTGTCGAGCTACATACCAATCAAGGTCTGACTGACGTTGTTGAGAACCGGATGGCGGAAGGGTGATGGTGCTTTCTGATCCCTCATTGAGCTGATCAAAGCAGCGATTGAGCTCCTCATTTGAAGCGGGTCCAAGAGAGCTAGAAGCTGCCAATTGTCTTTGCTGCCTGTCGATAAGTCTCTTGGTTCTGTCAGATATTGTTGCTTCCGAGTCTGCCTCTGCCTCGGACAACCGGCTCCCTGTATCCTCCTCCATTGCTCCTTTCTGTGTCCTGAACAACAAGAGCTGGCCTAAAGAAAAGAAAGGTACAATAATAAAATGATCACAAAAATGAGATGATGACACTATTAACACCAATCAGCCGTTCCGGATGCGACGAATAATTTTCACACGGGCGACTTGAATATTCGGACAATGTTTGTTAGGAATGAATTCTCGTTCGTCTGCTTCTTTTGGTAGGCTACAAATCCACCTCCGGGGATGCCGACACTGTAGGCTTTGATGCGGGGTTGCTCTCACTCGACCTTGGACAGTACCCAACCGTGGGCACATAGACGCGACGCAACTTCGGTAGGTAACTGAGTTCTAGCAGGAGAAACTGGGTAACTCCTGTTGGGTTCTACTCCTTTGGCGACTGAAGGTAAGGATTACGGGTCTCCTGGTCGACTTTTTCCTTCTCCAAATCGTTAAGGACCACCGCTGGACACCAGATGTGGGCTTGGTTGGGCGCTTGGTAGACGCTTGGGCTCACAGGTGGGCTGGTATCAGGATGAGGTTGCTGCCACCAGATTCAAACAGTGAGTGTGGCTTGGCTGTCCTAACTCCTCAAGCTACGTATAACCAAAGGTAAGTTGGAATAAGCTTTTAATGCAGGGCGTACCCTGACACACAATGAAGCACACAAGCACAGGATAGAATGTTGGCTGACTTTGACACATGACAATTACAACTTAAATACAGAACACAAACCACTCCTACACATGGTGCATAGTTCCTGCTTTGCAGCGGGACATTCACACCTATAGCACGCACAAGCTAGCACAAAACTTGATACCATGAGAAACTACAACCTGCACATATTCTGACGTTACATGATACACAAATAACAATGCTAATAGTAAAAGTTATATGAATGACAGAGAGTAGTTTATGTGGGCTGGCCCACATTCCTAACTGGGACAAAATTTCCCAGGAAATTGTGTCGCCGCGACACAATTTTCGAGCGACCAAAAAATTGTGACACCTGTCAATTTTCAGGCTTTTAGAAGCTTACTTGCTTGTTATAAGGCTATAGCTACCTACTTAATATGCCTGGCTGTTTGCTTATGGATTTTTGCAGTTACGGTAGAAATTCAAAAGTCAAATTCAAATTCTAAAAGACGCCTGAAATGTCGAAGAAAGTCGAGTCGAAAGGGCTAAACCAATTGCAAATTATTATCATTTTTATTGTTTATTATTATTATTACTATCACATATATTATTATTACTGTAATACTTATTATAGTTATTACTGTTTATTACAATTAACATAATTTTATTAATTATTGAAGTCTCTCCAGTTCATTATGTTGGTGTCCGTTCTCTTGTTCCAATTCTTTAATGGTTATATCTTTTACTCTGCTTTCTTGCTCGACTCTCTGTAAATCTGCTTGTAATTGTTGAATCTCATTTTCCATCCTCTTAATTTGAGTTATAAGCTCTATGTAGTCTGTTGTAGTCTTTTTTTCAGATGTCTATCATTATGAGAAAACAAGAGAGAACATATATGTTATTCTAGAACTGAATAGTGCAGTGAAAAGAATGCAAGTTAAAGCTTGCTGCATTTCTGTCATTATAATGTTGTCAAATATATACGAGAGTCACGTAGCGTATTGCCACCATACTTGGTGTCTATTTAAGTTAGTCTTGTAATTACCTTGAGTTCTTGTATCTGCTTGTCTTTATTCTTCATTTCCTTCACATACAGGACACTGGCAATATTGAGTTGTCTCATCGTTCCTCCTCCATAGATTCCCTCTACCTCTGACTTCACACCCCGAAGTCTAGCCAGCAGGTCCTGGCTGGATGGCCTTCTCTCTGGAGTGTTGTGAAGACACTGTCTCACAAGATCTAGTAGCACTGGATGAGATGCACCACATGTGGTTTCCAATGTGGCCATGTAAGTCTGACGACGATCCACTTCTGAACGAGCAATGAGCTGGTCAGGATTAGAAGGATTGGGATATGTACTGGACAGCAGGTCACCTGGAAACACCTGACATTAAGTATTCAAATATGTAATGAAAATAATGTTGTAAACTTATCAAAAAAGACTATTTGTATAAATGCAAAACCAAATAAACAAGATAACGTAAAACAATTAGAATAATATCGAATTAAATAGCAATTTAGTTTTTTATGTCTAATACTAGCCAATACACAATTGTGATGATTAAATTGTTAGTATATTATTGTTGTTACCTGTGTTAGAGTAAACAGAGCAAGATGTCCGAATGAGAACACATCTAGAGATGGTCCATATCTGTGGGTCTCGCTCAGAGCCTCTGGTGACATGTACACAGCCGTTCCAGGAGTCTTAGTCAGAGTCTGCGCTAGCTGACCTGGTCTAAAATTCACCATGCGAGAATTGCCCAAGTCTGTGATTTTGGCACACAGAGATGAAGTTAGGAGGACATTCCTAGCTGTTAGGTCTCGATGTACAATTGGAGGAGCTCGGCCATGCAAATACACTAGTCCACTGCTAGTGTCAGTGAGAACGGATATTTTAACTGCTAAAGGAATATTAGGAGAACACTCCAGCAGGTCGTCAACACTCATTTCTAGTCTCTCCATCACAAGAAGAGGGATTTGGGAACCTTCCAGGAAACACAGACCAAGGAACTGTGTTATGTTAGGATGTCTGAGACCTGCCATGAGTTGACATTCCTGTCGATACTTTCCAATAATGTCTTGAACTCCTTCATTGCCAGCTTGCAGTAATAACTCATGCATTCGTTTAGCAGCACAGAGAGTTTCCTCATATTTGATCTAATAATAAATAGACACATAATGATTCCTTCCTGTATAATTTGATACTAGTAGTGTGCTTGAGCAGAAATGGCTAGCGAGCCTTCAATCAAGATTCAATGCCATGGTAACCGCTCCCCGCAACTGTTTGAATTGAAAAAGAAGCAACAAAATTATTTAAATTTTCTTTGTGATATTCTTTATAGTAGTTGTAACGCACAATACTTTCACACAAATGAACATACCTGCGCAAGACTTACATTCGTGGTTAGTGTAGTGGACAATGAATTTTCAAGTTAATACTGTTGCGTGTAGGGCTTGTAACTGTGTCAAAAAGCGTATTAACTTACCACGTCCACTAACTCGAATAGAAATGGAGCTCCCATAAGTTTTTGAGTTTTAACTGCACCCGCAAATGAATTCAAAGCGGTAAACAATTCAATTTCTAAGGTTATACGTGTAATGATTGCTAAACTGGAAGATTCTGTTTAGTGCAGTTTGGGACGGGATCGAACACAGAGCGAACACAAAAATACGTGAGGGTCAAAGTACAAAATGACATTCGTACGTCCAAACATATATAAACAAACAAACATCCCCGATTTTCAATTGTGTTACCTCTTAGAGTGTCTCGCTCGCTCGCCAATTAAAAAAGTATTTCATCATAAAAATATTGTATTATCATAGTTGCTTAGTTGAAAGTGTGAAGAGGTATCGAGAAAGTTAAAAATTTCTTTGTGTAAAAGATAAGATTTATTAAAAATATAGAGTGTGAGTGTGAATTGTTATGTTCAATTCAAGTTAAAGTCAACAGAAATGGAAAATCATTCTCGAGTGTACAACATCATTGTTTTGCGAACTTCACTGAATATCATCACTCTTTTAATACTATTTTAGCTTCAAGGTGACATAAATGAAATGAATAACTTCTATGAGTTTTTAGTTGACATTAAGGAGTTACACTAACAACAAAATATGGACTTACTATTGCCCTCCAAACAGCAATATTCAGTCATTTATACTGATTAAAATGTTTAATAGCTATGGTATAATGTCAAACCATGGCAATTTTATGAATGATCACGAGATAATCCCCCACAGGATGTTTAAGTATAACAATTAGAATAGCAGTCTGTAACAAAACTAGGGTGCTAAGATTGCAAACCCTCAGCGCAAGTTAGATAATTTGCTAATGAAAGTAAATACTTTTGAATAAAAAAGTTCCTATTTTCAGCTTATAGTAACTATTGTTTAACTCCGTTTATGAATGTAAATTTTAGCTTATCTAGAACTGCGTAACTATGTTTGCTATGACTTAGCTGGATAACTTTAATCTTTCAGAGCGAGGATATCACTGATAGGCTTGTCAGCATAACCAATGAAGTAATTGGACATTCTCATGGAACTGGAATTGTAAAAATTGTACATTCACCTGAGCACGAGAGATTCTTGTTTGTTGATAGTGGGGGCGTGGTGGGTGGTCACCACTACTACTCTATGAATGCAATTATAAGCGAGCGAAAAGCTTAGGGTACAACAAACATCGCGCATGCGCATTGATGTGTTGTTCTCTGTTCATCCATATAGATATAATATATATCTTCGTTCCTCCGCAACCGGACTGCTCACATAAATTTAATTTTTGGATTACGTCATTAGAAGGATAACTTCTACGAAGGAACTGGCCCCGTCTTGAGCGTGTATCCTCTCAGAAGCTTCATTATTGTCAATTACAAGTGAATAATAATAGGTATCTATTATAGTACTCGAATGACAATGAGAAGCAAATTAGCTAATGAGGCTCAGATATATCATCACACTTCTTAAATGCTTTTCAAGTGATCTTTATTTTAGTAGAGTTCATTAGTATGTTTTTGCACTCGAAAGCCAATTGGCTGTGCAGTATGTGCACTTTCCAGTGACAGACAAACTCCTCATTTTTAATATTTTGTATTCTTAAATTACCCACCCAAACTTTATGCCCAGCAGTAATAAATCAACTAACTGAATCAGATAACATCAATTTTAATTGTATGTTTGTATTCTTACATGTAACTTTGCACTTATAAATTACATATAGATGATATTGATAGCTTTATATCATTGTTGTAAAATGATATAATTATATGTATTGATTAGCCTAAAACTGTGTTTGAAGAGTTTCGAGCATTAGGCTCAAGTCTGCTAGGTTTAATGGAAGATCACAGCGGAATCACATGACAAATCTGTGTTATTATGGCTGTTATTCACAGACGTAGCTTCACTATGGATATTATCATTCTCTTTGGTTGAAATCAGTGTCCTGTCTAGGGAACTCAAATTGACTCAGACACGTGCATATCATTAGATACTGTCGACGTTCATTCCCTTGAACATTGTATCTATAATCTTTGTATGTTTATAATTCACGCATTTCCCCTTTTATCTTAGTTACATACTTGAAGACTCATGTGGTCCTTGTCATAAACTAGCACAAACTTACAGAGCAGTTGCAAAATGACTGCAACTTTTCCAGTATTATTGTTCTTTATTTTTTCTTATGTTCATTTATTATTATTTTAAATTTGTGCATCTGCTATTTATTAAAGCTGCTGATGTTTCAGTTTCTTTATTTGATTTTTTATAGTAATAATTCATATAAAAGTAAAAAACTTAAAAAATCTAGAGGGAGAAATGATTTAATGTCAGTATATCATGCTTATAATGATATGGTCACTATTAAATTGGGTGCATAGCATTAATAAGCTTTTCCAGGATACACTCAAACCTGTTTACATATTAATCTATAACATTTGTGTAAAACCAGAGTATTGACTGGAAAAAGGGAAAGTATGGACTATAATAGGAGACTAAATAAAGTACCAGATTCTATTTTGTACTACTGCCATAAAATGGTATTCTTTTTTTACCGTAGTTATTACTGGGATGTGAATATCATTAAATGTATCACATTTTTAACCGAGTATGGATTGTATTAGCATTAGGTTACATGTTGTGAGGTCTGGAGCACTACAGATTGTCATGTATGTGTATGTTGTAGTAATTTAGTTGCACTAGCTAGAAATAATCATTATTATAAGAAGACCTATGATGTGTGAACCTGGCTATAGCTGTGTGTCTGTTGAAAATTCGGTCTGCAGCTTTATTGAAGCAAGTTACATTTTTGCCCGAGCTTTTTATGCACTTTTCACATAGTGTTTAAAGGGCGTACAAGGCCCTAGCTTGATGATATAGCAATGGAAGAGTTTCTAGCTAGAATAATATCAGTGATTCGATGGAAACTCTAAACATTTTTATTTACCGTTTTAGTAAACGGCGTTGGCTGATTAGTGAAACTCAACGGTAATAACTACGGTAAGAAGAAGACTAGCTACCATTTTCCGATGCAGTACAAGACAGAATCCGGAACTTTATTCTGTCTCCTCTGTAGTTCATACTCTAGCTTTATCTAGTCCATACTCTCCCTTTTCCCAGTCCATACTCTCACTGTACCCAGTCTAACTCTTGCTGTACCCAGTCGATACTCTCGCTGTACCCAGTCTAACTCTTGCTGTACCCAGTCCATACTCTCGCTGTACCCAGTCTAACTCTTGCTGTACCAAGTCGATACTCTCGCTTTATCCAGTCCACACTCTTACTTTACCCAGTGCATACTTTCTTGCTTTACCCAGACCATACTCTCAATTCACCCAGTCCATACTTTACTTTTATACTTTACCCAGTTCATACTCTCACTTTACCCTGTCTATACTGTCACTTTCTGATGTTATTTGCAATAAATAATAATTCATATAAAAAATATTGAGCTTCTAAAATCTGATTGAATCTTTTATTTACGTCTGAAAGCATTTTTCAATTGCAATAATTAGGTCACTATTTATTGGGCACATAAGTTGTGTATTTCCAAAACTCGTTTAAAGCTGTTAAATTTATTTATTCTTTTGATCTCAATCATTAATATAAGCCACATCTTAATGAAAATCATATGGGACTTTTGGAACGTGAATATCATTACGTGACCACATGATTACTCAGGTGTGAATTTCCTTATGGGAACATGTGAGTGCTGGACCACAACAGATTTTCCCGTGTACAGTGTGTGTGGTTGTGATTTAGTTGTACTGACTAGGAATATCATTACCTTGATATCATTCAATTCAATACATCTAGAAAAGTAGCGATAAGATTTCTTGAAGAGGATGGGAGAAATGTTTTAATCTTTATTTTATTTATTTATTTTTTTGATTTTATTAATTTTATTATTATTATTTCATTTTGCAATAAGGTTGAAGTATTATACAAAAGCTGACACTATGAATTGCATTAAAATTTGATTTACTTTAGATTCAGTTTAAATGAACTACAGTATGTAATGTTAATATATTCGGTATACACTAGTGTATTGTGGACATTGTATTGCTATTCAATATACACCGTATCTTTGTCCCAGTGGAGATAGACGGTGTCGTGTGTGCTGAAGAGACCGTATGATGAGTTCTTGAAGATGATGGGAGAAATTTTTGGATGCATTCTATTCACAGCAAGTCTCAGCAAAGTTAGTATGGACAAGGTGGATTGATTTGAGTTCAGTTTATAATTGAGGGTGAGAGTTGTACTGTGTTTATTATATCATATTCCATAAAGAAATTTTCAGTCCTAAAATTTTTACTACCACATCAGTGCTGGAACTCACCAACTTAGTAATTATGATCACATAATTGCACTTTTCAAAGCGTTTGTTTTTCTATTACTCAACTATTACTAATTCCTCAACTTAAGAGAATATAAACACATAATTATATGTATGGAATTGATCAACAGTGGTATTGTTTTAGTGATTATTACCAATTTAGTTATTTAATAGAACCAGTTTGAACTTCATTATCATCTCTCTCATTCTGTGTCTACTTTCTTTTAAACCGTCACAATTAAGAATCCAGTTTCTGCACTTGAGAAATGACCTTATTTTTTTTCCATTTTTCTTGACCTCTTGTTCTAATTTCTTGAATTATCATATCCCTGATATTTTACAGTATGCAGACCCTGTGTCAGATTTGCTGGATAAGCATCATTCTCTCTCTGGGAGGCTCTTCAGAGAACACTGTGTCTATCACCGAGGCAACTATGTGAAGGTGAGAGAGGTGGGGTCAAGAAGGTATTATTCTATTCTCTATCATTGTATCAGTTGTTGCAATGCTTAACTCTGACAGTATATCCCACAACAAGAAAACACTTCATTAGTCACTAGCTGTATTTTCAGATTGGGGTCGAACACCAAGCGAACACAAAAATGTGAGGGTCAAAGTACAAAGTGAAATGTTTTCATACATTCACACATTATATAAACAAACAAATATCCCTGATTCTCAGTTGTGTTTGTACTGATAGTATCTCGCTTGCTAGCCAGTTAGCAAAGTAATTTATGTAATACAAATTGTAGCTGAAACAGCCACAATTGATTGGGAGTCATTTCATTAGTTTAATTTTTGCTTTTCTAGTATAAGAAGAGAATACAATTTTTTGTAATTGTTATTGAAGACAGTGAAGATTTTTGCTTGTATTATTCTGTGTATAATGCTTTTGAAACATATTTTGCATTATTACATATCGGTTTTCTTCCAAGTTTCTAATTTCAACCCGAACATCTGTTTCAAATATCAGTTTTTCTTTAATTTTTTTTTTAAGTGTTCATCGACGTATGTTTTGCCTTGCATTAGGTTGGCTACAAGACCCGGACAGCCGCCCCACATTCAACGATCTAGGAAACACATTTGAGATGTTCTTAGAAGACCCTTTTCGTTATATCCTAACAACTACCAATGGAGGTGTGGCAGATTATGCCAAATTACCCTCCAACGTCTTGCTGCCAGGCGAGTCTACTTACGAGGATCCCAACCTTGTGACTGGAGCTACCATGCCGACAATGATCTCTACTTAGCATGACCTAATTTTGATCGGGTGGGTTATATGTTCGTATTTCCTCATTGAAATAATACTTATAGAATATCAACTCATCTTATTTAGTCAGACACATGAAATTTATTGTAAATAATTTGTCCGGCATCAGTCAGTCATTCTACAAGCCACTAATTGTTCCTTATTTTTTTCTATGGAAAAAAAAAACTCGGATACATGTTGTAAATGGAATAAAAATATAGTAGAAGCATAATATAGTGCCTAAAACATTACACAAATACTTAGATACATGTCAAGTGTGAAATTTAATGTTTAAATAAGTCAATCATGTTCAAATATCTGTACTAATGTTTCTCTGTAGCTTGCTGTTGTGGCAACTTCTCTCAGTAATGCAGTCATTAAACTGGACAGTCCTATTAAAGGAGACCTGTTCCCAAAAGCTGATTCTGTTGAAGGAGACACCAGATACCACCCTGCCCCAACTGTAAGTGTTACTCTCAAATAGATTTTTAGTAGTATTTCATTGTGTACTGTTGTGGCTTTGAAGAATTTGGTCTATGTCAGTTAATAGGCTGTATGCGTGACATTCAATATAAATTTGGCTGTTATAGTTTATGTGGGCTAAACCTCAGTCATGACTGGTGACTCCCACCTGTGAGAAATTATTTGTCATATGTATCAGTAAGGAAAGAAAAACTATAGCTATAGTATTCTGATACGAACTTCAACCATGAAGCCCATTGGTCTGCCACTAAATTTAACTTTTCAAATGACTCTTTCAAATTCTATTGTAAACTTGGTATACCAATCAGTACTGTGTTCAACTGCTTTACTGGTAATGATCATGCTGGCAATTGTTATCAAAATGAGTTATACCACAAATAGCTATGCCAGTGTAAGTACTTTTTGTACCAAGTCCCATAGAGTACTGTACATGTAATGTGAGGATACTACTGATAACGCATTCTGAAGATATTTGGTCTTCTGCTATTAGTGAATTCAACTGTTTAGAAAAAGGACTATAATAGTAATCAAGGGGATTTATCTAGCAAGATTACAATAATAATGATTGTGTGTTTTGTGCTGTGTGTACATGTGTAGGAGTTAGAAGGTGAACACAAGTATGAAGAATTTGATGCAAAGCACCAGCAGCAACCTTCATCGAACTCCATTCCCAAGACAAATGCATCAGCAGACTATGACCCAGTTTACGAGCCTAAAAGTTTGAAATATCAAAATGCCCAAGGCAATGCCCACCCATTACCTGATAATTACGAATCCCCTGACGGAGGGTACTTCTTGCTGGAAAAAGCCACTACGCCTGCTGAAACACCTACATTTTTGGCCTCGCCAAATACCACAGATTTGAACCCTTCAGTTCCTCAGGCCTACGAAGTGCCGTCACCTAGGAAACCCATCTTCTTTTATATTATTATTAAGCACCCGTTTTCTTCCTTTAGCACCTTTTATTAAGCACTCCATGCGTCTTATCTGCTGCTGAGTGGCACTCAGCCCCAGTTTCTAGGTTACCACTTGCCACAAAGCATCCGGTTCCTTACCAGGTGAAGTTATGGGGATGGGCTTAAAAACCCACAGCTACAGTATGACCTAATTGGGAGGGCGGAATACCATTTTTCATGGAACTGAATGAACACGATGTTAGATTGAAGATGGAATGATTTACATTGATTGGATTAAATGATGATTTATACTGAACGAATCAAATTATATTGATTTTTTTGAATAAATTGTTTACATGGATTGGTATTGTGATGTGACAAGTTGAGATAGCTTAAACTTAATTATTCCAAATTGAATGGATTTAGCGAAGCGTCCACTTGAGAATAAAAGGCTCTTCTTATTACTGAGCTTGGATAACTGATGCTTCCACACTCCCACCTTTTTGGTCTGATCTTCATTTGTACCATATCAAAACCGATCCGCTTGCCATTTACAACCCAAATATAGCCATTGGGCACTGGGTCATAATGGAACGGGTTGTAATGGACGTGATCATAATCCCTGTTGAAGGCAACTAAAGTACAAGTTTCATTTCCTGTTGTCCCAAACCACCAGTAGCCATAGAAGGCATTGCAATATAGTGAGTGTGGCCCATACTGTCTCCCTATTTCAGCTCTTTTGACTTCATTTTTATCATGATAAAATTTCATTCCGTTGTTAGCTGATAGACTGTCAGATACATTGCTTTTATTAGCTACAAATCCACTCACTCTTAATATATAATTTGTAGCTGAGCTTTCCACTAAAAATGAATCATAATAGGCGACATATTTTACCCCATCTTTTACCATTTCTACGAGAAGTTCAGTGCCACCAGGCTGGTTGGTAAAATAGTGTATGTTTTCCAAACCAAGCCAATAACCTCTTCCGAGCTTTCCGAAGCCATTTCTGTAAGTGTGATAGTTCCTCCGAATGAAAATGTCTTTACTCTTGTTTCTCAGTAGAATCCCCATCCAGCCACCGCCATCTGTGAGCATATCGCAGTAGGCGAACCTGAGGTTTGAGCTAGCCCCACGAACAGGAAAAAATGAAGGATCGATGTTTGATAGTCTGAGCAACTTAGGCTGGCAGCAGTTGTCAAAACGAAGCGTGTCCATTTCGGAATACATGATGCGCAGTATATCCGTTACTTCTGAGAGTTGAAGTACATTCGAGGGGCTCAATCCGTAACCAGAACCTTCGCCGCTACCTGGAACCAGCTTATCAACTTTTGGGCCTGAAGATTGTCTCCTTGCTTCGTTCAAGGTAGGCTTACGGATATGTACTATACCTACTACACCGTACACCGTATAACATAGAGCTAGCAACCACGAAAAATCCATCTTTTACTTGCCGTTTGCTTGACGATATAATCGAAGTTTGGTTCTAGCTGAAAACTTTTAATAGCATAACGATACCCAACTGTCTCTACTAGTCTACTACAGCAATCATGAGAGAGAGAGAGAGATGGAGACACATATGACCACAAGATCCTCCCATTTGTGATTAGCTATTGAAGAGAAGCCACAACTGTCTAGTAGGCTGGTTTATTGCATCTTCATCTTCTTGTCTTGACAAATCCCATTTTCTTGACATAGAGATCCATTGAACATGTGCATGGGGGAGGGGAGGGGCTACGTCAGCTGTTGATTTTGTTCAGTATGAAAGAATCGAATTATTTCGTTAGACATGTCTCTAAATAAAACACGATAATTATACTGCAGCAAATTTTAATTAAAATTATTAGTGTTAAAGCAATGAATTGAAACTTCTTTCAGCAACTCCTTATTATCTTGTCACTGGTTCATTATTTGTTAAATCAGATTAACTACTGTAAACTGTATGATTGGTTTAACCACAAAGGCAATTAATAATAGGCCACTACAACTCTACTCCAAGCAAACTTCATCATGTTACATGTGAAGTTCTCAAGGCTTAGTCTAAAATAATGAACTAACAGTTTTCAATTTAGCAAAATTATCATTATATTTTTTTCATTTTTTTGACACCATTATGCCATTTTTTCAATATTAATGTTTTTATACCTCCATGCAAATAATTATTCTTATATTTTAAAAAAACAACAACCATGCATTGTTTTTTAAGAGAAGTGTAGGATCACACATAAGAGGATGTAACTTTGCACACAAATTAGTATGAATTCTGGTCACGTTGTAATATGTTACAACAAAAACTACAAGCGTGAGCTTCACACCAATATTGGTGCGGCTATTGTGACAAGTGGTTCACGCTCTGTTTGGTGTGAACTAGCTACACATCATTTCGTTAACAGTGCAGCGTTGACCCTGTTCCAGTGAGCATTTCCACTGCATCCAAAAGAACAAGAGACCTGGTGCAAGCATGGTTATTTTTTATTAGTGACTGGAAAAGTATGAGATCAAAGATGTCAATGTGATTGTTAAGTCAACTAGCAATGGTTCATGAACTTTAGAACAGCGTGCAACCCTTCTTCTTGGGAAGTTTCTGGGGTTGCAGAACAGCTCTGATGACTTCGTCAAAGACTTGCTTGAACCCCTTCTGTGTGAGTGCGGAACACTCTAAGTATTTGATGGCTCCAATGTCCTTCTGCATAATTTTGTAGACCCTGTGGATAGTCAATGGGTGCCAGTCGCTTTGCCTTGAGTTCTCCACTGTGTCCTTGTCTTCCCTCAAGTCCAACTTCGTCCCCACTAGAACAATGGGGGTGTTTGGGCAGTGGTGACGGATTCTCTGGATATCACTTTGCAAAGACATTCTCAAACGAAGCTGGGCTCACCAGTGAGAAGCACACGAGGAATACATGTGTCTGAGGGTAGGAAATGGGGCGGAGACAATCGTAATCTGCCTGACCTGCAGTGTCCCAGAGTCGTAACTTAATTGGCTTGCCATCCAGGAACATGTTAGCAGAATAGTTGTCCAACACTGTAGGAATATATTCTCCTGGGAAGGCACTGGTAGTGAAACTGATTAGTAGACACGTCTTGCCAACAGCTCCATCTCCCACCCCCACCCACTTTATGTCTTGCATCTTGATGAGCTTCACAATAACTTCGTTCATGCAAAAAATCTGGAATTTATGACATTAACGTGTATGATATTAATTTGTATGCCAATTGCCAGAGAAAAAAAAGATAATTTTACCAGATACTTTCTGGCAGTATGGGTGGAAGTTGAAGTCAGTAGTTCAGCTTAAATTTCATTATGAAATTAGGTATGATATATCATGGTCAAAGCAAACTGTTTAATATTGAAAGGGGTAACATTTAAATTAGATTTAATATTTAAGAGGTGTCCACTCCCAAAATTGTCAACTTTAGCTTATGACTTTAAGCTAAAACGAAGGTCATCCACGTGGAGAAAATGAGAAGTGCAAATGTCAGTTTTACATGCCCGAGCGCCTCCTAATGTGAGAGTCAGCCGTTGTTCTCATTACATACCACCGTTCTATTCATTAATTCAGCGAAGCTGACTCTCTAATGAGTCCGCGATATAGGTCTAGGAATAGTTGGGCGGAGCCCGACCTCTGCTGAAGGGAGAGGTCGGTAACAAGCCTATACCCGGGTTTGTTCTTGCCGAGTCAGCTAATCATGACGTCATGAACCGATTGCGTGGGATTTAGGATTTGTAGCCATTCTTTTCACCCACGCACATTAAAAAAAAAAAAAAAAAAAGCGCCAGTAAATCTCTCTTATTTCTGCGTAGGCGTATTCCTGTCCGCCCACCCATTCCCTTAGCATTTAACCACACTGCAATCTGATTGGACTGCAACGTACGTTGCAGCAGGGAACAAACCCGGCTATAGGCTTGTTACCCGACCTCTCCCCAGCAGAGGTCGGGCTCCGCCCAACTAGTCTAGGAATTGTTTTTGTTCTTGCGTGGGCGTACGTGTGCACATTTTCTCCTACGCGCTTGCGCGGGCCGGGTAACCTTCTTAGCAACATTTGTTTTGTTTATCCGCCGTACGAAGTAGCGATGCCCAGTGAAACAAATTCTGCAAAGAGAGACAAAACGTTAGAAACGCTCTGTCAAGAGCTTTGAGGGCGTTAGAAACTCCAGAAGAAAAATTAGTAAGGAGAGAGATAAGAAATGAAAAAGACAGGGCAAGGAGGAGGAGAGCTAAAATGAAACAGAAACGGGTAGCAAAGTTTCTTTTTGAAAAGCCATTAGAGCGCATCACTAGTATTACAACAGTGTATGCCATGGATAGTCTCGCGTAGAATAGCACAAAATATCGAAGCGAGCGATGCATGTTCCCTGTAATTGCAGCTATTCCGTGCATGCTTGGTGTGGCTACAAAATACTGTCAAAGTGAGAAAACAATAGTGGTAGCTTTTTCTATGATGAAGGCTCCTGGTACCGTAATCCTCAGGAATAGTCTAATAAATAAATTAGGAACATTTAGCCAGATCCTTTACCAATCGCTACGCGGGAAAAGGGTCTGGTAGACTACTGACATTGAGCAGTTTGTTCAGTTCCCCTCGCTAATTGGCGAGACCGCAAACAATAGGTGACGTAGTATCCTGAGTGAACCCAGCTAACTACCATGGCATATGTAAGAAACAACCCAGCACCATTATCTCACTTGTTTCAAGTAAGTTATGAACTAAACCTATCAACGATTATATATGTCTAAATAGGCACTAAAGTAAGAATTGTTGTTGGAGTTATCTGTAGAGTCTGAATAGTAAAAGTCAAATAGCTAGTTGTATTTCACCTACAACATAGGTAACATCATACAAAATAATACTTATTCTTTATGCTGCATCTTCTCTTGGTCTGCTATAGCTTTGTAGCTTCCTGTTTCAAGATGTCAATTGTATATTTTCCAACACTTATTTACCATGTATAGTAACAAGTGAGGGCAAAAAAATCTGTTACAGATTTTTTTGCCCTCACTTGTTTGCCTATTTTTTGACATGCAATCACAGCCAGGTGCAAAGGTCAAAGTACAGACTTGAAATTTTCACACATGCTTAAGTACGATGTAGCAATGCCACATAGTGTACTAATTTTGGTACAAAAATATTCGCTGCAGTGTGAAATAATATTGTTGGTGAAGTAAGCCATGAATGCTGACCTTTGACCTCTGGCGGCCATGACAGTTGTAGTCGAAATGACTAGACGAAGAGAATGATACCAAGAAGTCTACCAAAATGTGGCGTAGTCTCATATATTGGATCTGGTAAAATGTGAAAATTGGGCATATTTTTCCCTGACTTCGAGGCTCCCTGGGGCGTGAAATTCACACCAACACTGAATGTAACTATGCCGATGCGCTGGAGACCATGAAAAGGAACGCGTTGGTACAAGTTCCACGTTCATATCTCTAACGGTTTCGGAGTTACGCGCTGCAACAAAAATATCTGAAGAAGAAGATGATGAAAATTATGATAATTATTTGAAAACGGCTCTTTTTCAAACTACCATATTTCCGTGGTTTTTCGAGGTAGAGACTTGAAATTTTGAAACAGCCTTCTAGTTGCGTTGAAGTTTATCTGAACCAAATTTGGTGGCCTTCGGCCACCCGGGGTGTGAGATATGGCGGCCAATGTGTTGTATTAGGTCAATGGGACGGCCGCGTCATTCCTACGTAGGGAGTGCTAGCGCACTCCCTGATATACAATTTTGAACTATTAAATACAGTTTCATTCGACAATCCTCATGTGTTCTGTCAAAGTGAGAAAACAATAGTGGTAGCTTTTTCTATGATGAAGGCTCCTGGTACCGTAATCCTCAGGAATAAGGAACATTTAGCCAGATCCTTTACCAATCGCTACGCGGGAAAAGGGTCTGGTAGACTACTGACATTGAGCAGTTTGTTCAGTTCCCCTCAGCGAGCAACAAGTGAAGATGTGGTTTCAGAATCGACGTACCAAGTGGAAACGTCAGATGAGTGCACAATACTAGGCTGAGCAACACACATGTGGCACAGACTATGTCATAGAAACTAACCAGCATCACTTGATTAAATCATTCATTCATTGATTCAAAGTACAAAAATGATAATGATGTTATATAACATGTTTCTGTTGTGTGCAATATCTCAATTAGTCTCAAACCCAACAAGTCAAGTCTTTGTCTTTTTCTCCCCTTCATCGTTGGAATTAATTCTGCATTGGATATTTCTTGTACCACCATGTCTAATAAGTAAAGAACATACCAAGTCAATACAGCATACACTTTACACTTCACACATTTGTAAAACAAAACAAAAAAAACACACTCAGTAAAATGTTGCATTTATCTGTGCAAGGTGCAATTTTTCAATTAAATGAATTAAGTTTGTGGTTAGAGTCATTCATGCTTGCTCAGGATAGCCAATTGAGGTCTACACACCACATTTTTGAGAGAATTAAAACTTTCATAACTCTGAGGGATGAGGGTCTACACAAACAAAACCAAGCCAGAATCATAGATATATCATACGTTAACTGGGTTATTGTGTTGAATATACCCTGGTTCTACTTGGAAAAAATAAAAGCAATGCCTGATCATGGTAAAATGACGTCATAAAAAAATAATAAACTGAAGAAAGGGGACGGAGTAGATGACAGCAGGGGAGGGAATGATTGAGAAGAAGGGATGTAGTTTGGATAAAGAATATAGCAGAGCTGAAATAGACAAGTTCATGGATTCCTCTTTAAGATTGAGTTTTCTCCTCGCAACTCTCTAAATTCACTTCTCCAAGTCATACACCAGTGAAATTTCATATTCCTGCAGCCATTATTGCATAAATCGCCTCACAACAAGGTAAGCATTCACTTACAATATGGACGGTTGTACACCAATATGGCCGCCGCGTATGTTGCGACGTCAAAGCCACACCCACTGCAAGGGGTCTATAAAGTGGTCAGATCTGTTCTGAATTCAAAGCAGGCTGGATGGGAACTTGTGTGTGGTGGTGGCTCCAGTATGTGGAGGCCAGGGGGTGGAGTTTGTAATGATCAACAGACTGTGATAGGATTATAATTTGTATTTCAAGGATAGAGTTATTTTTAGGATTGTGTTGTAATACCGTTTATTATGTTTACTGCAGTAGTTTAGCTATTTGCAATAATAGTTGGCTGCCATTGTGTTAAATACACACAATGAAGGGATTTATTCCTGTAGATTGTCTTCACACCCAGCCCATGTGGCAATGGGTGTGGCTCATGCAATTCTCGCGACCCACGGTAAGTGTTTCTATTGAAAGTGGAGTGTGTGGTGAGCTTGTTATTTTAGCTGGCATAAAATTTGTAAGATTATTCCTGACTTTGAGTGGTCAGGTTATAAGTGTTGATTTGACATTCCAAAATCCCAATTTGGTGGGTCTTACTTAGTGTAGACTGCTAAGTGATGATGTCACAATTCAAATTCTATTGGAGTGCTATGAAACACAGTAGCCATGTCACTTATCCGAACACACTGGGACCGAGGGGTGTTCAGAAAATTGAAATGTTCGGATAACTGAATTTTATATTGTAGAGTGTTATGAGAGGGTGTGGTCAAGCAAATTGTTCATGACTGCACGTACCACTATTAAATTTTGAGTGTTCGGTTAACTGAAGTTTCCGGATAACTAGCATACGGATAACTGACATTCTACTGTAAAATAAAAATGATATTAAAGGTACAATGAATGGATGGACTATATATTAGCTATGTACAGTACCAAATCTAAATTTGTAAAAAGGTCGAGGCTAAAATATACATTTTTTTCCTATAGCTATTTACTAGTGATGTGCTCTAATAGCACAAAATAGCGAAGCGAGCGATGCATGTTCCCTGTAATTGCAGCTATTCCATGCATGCTTGGTGTGGCTACAAAATACTGTCAGATTCTTTACTTTGCTACCTGTTTCTGTTTCGTTTTAGCTCTCCTCCTCCTTGCCCTGTCTTTTTAATTTCTTATCGCTCTCCTTACTAATTTTTCTTCAGGAATTTCGAACGCCCTCAAAGCTCTTGACCGAGCGTTTCTAACGTTTTGTCTACTGGGCATCGCTACTTCGTACGGCGGGTAAACAAAACAAAATGTTGCTAAGAAGGTTACCCGGCCGCGCAAGCGCGTAGGAGAAAGGGTACACACGTACGCCCACGCAAGAACAAAAACAATTTCTAGACCTAAATATATATATATATCGCGAACTCATTAGAGAGTCAGATTGATTGGGAATAAAAATGAACAAATAAAAAGAGGGCTTCTGACTATTAAACCACTAGGAAGGGTTCCTAGATGAGTAGGTTTCAAATTTCACTATAGTCCCATGGGACAATTGTAGTGGGACAGACGAACATCCTGTGGGATCCCAAGATCCCATGGAACGATGGGACGAGATGGACAGTGGGACACACATGCATCTATAGATGGGACAGGTGGACGTCCCATGGAATCCCAAGGTCCCATGGGACAATGGGATGGGATGGACAATTTCTGGAATTTCTGGACATAGCCCGTGTGTTTGTAGTCACACGAGTGGTACACCCAACATTGGGGGGCTACACCCCCACACACCCCAAATGCTCGGGGGAGGGGGGGCGTTGCCCCCTGTATGCTGTCACAAACACATGAATCCAGCTAGCATGAATTTACAGGTGGGACACTGCATGAAATACCCATTACAAAATATGGGAAAAATTGCAGTACCTATAAAAATAGCCTGGGTAAAGTGGGTTATTTTAATCCCAAATTCAGTGGTCACTTACTACCCATGCAATTACTTTTACCAACCAGGTTAAACCTTAAATAATTGGGCTAATGATAAACGTATTTGTACAATAGAGTCATCTCTGTAACCATGATTTACATAAATATCATGTCACAAGGTAGCGTTGTGGCAATAAACGAACTAATAGTACACCGCGTACATTGCCCATTCAAAAATGTACGGGAAAAATCGCTGTTCAATTGAAATCACACGGGGAAAGTGAAATAGCAAGGCTCGAGAAATAAACCTTTCAAAGAATGGTGTGTGTTTAATAGACACAGTTTAAAGAAAGATTATTATTTTATCCGCAGGGAGAGAGAGAATGAGGGGACTTGTACGAATAGAATTCATAGTAAGCCAGGGTTCTATCTAAGAATTTTCGTTTAGGGGAAGTTTTGATATGGTTGCCTGTTGACATAGTAAATAAAGTGATTGAAAATTTCGAATTTTAGATCACTGGTGACAAAATTGAAGAGCAAATTATAAAACAATTTCAATGTGCGTTTGTTCCCTATTTACTCATGCAAAAATAGGGGTAAACTGCTACTTACAGTATTATTAATTTTTTTTTTGGGGGGGGGGGGGGAAGGCGTTTAGAGCTCCCAATTTTGCACTCCCTCTTTGAGATTATGACAATTGCTATTTATTGCTTTACGAGTGCTATTAATCCCTAATACCACGGTTACCCGTGCTATCACTCACTAATAGTACACCTAAATCTTAAGTTAAAGCCACCACTACTTTAAATAAACTTTTCAGCAAAAACTACGGCGTTACTAAGGCTAACAGACTCACACATGCGCACTTATATGTAGATAATATTTCCAGTAAGCAGTGTTGACCAGTAACGCTGTCAATTTTCCCATGGGACTACGTATGACCTTAGAAGGGTGTATCCATGCCAAAATTTAATACTTATGAAATTCAAAACTTTCTCTGCTGATAAACTCCTCCCTGTGGTTGAATAGTCGAACTAGCCAGTTGCATTTATAATGACATGAGTAGGCAGTGAGCTGCTCCAGGATAAGTCTGTAGGTGTTGATGAATAGAGGCCGTAAACTTCCACAGATGCGAGTCAAAGTCAGAATACAAAGGGTTGGATGATTTAAACTGAAATTTGCGGCTTAAAAGGTTCCGTGTCTGTAAATAGTTTAATATTTAGGAAAAATTCTTGTGTTTTTATGGTACCTATGTCTCCCTATTCTATTGTATTCAGTGGCCCTTAGCTAGCCATAACCAGAGCATCAAGCTGCCACGGGGTAGCCAGGCATAACGCGCATTGTTTAAAAAAACCTGTGCATCAATACTTCGTTTCCAATTCCCCTCCATTTGTTAATTCTATGGCGAAACCGGACAGCTACCAGCAGCAATGCAGAGATTGAAGGCAAACCACAGTGTCTAGAAAATTCCTCCATTACGAAATACACTTCCATCAACATCAAATAATTAAGAGGGATGATGTGAACCTTAGACATCTAATACATGACGTAGTAAAGGCCTCAAATAGTAGCCGTCTAAGTGGAACAGTGCCCAAGGATTCCTGAACTAGTCAATGCAAAATACACTTAACTAATAAAAATAAGCGTCGCCAATTTGCAAGGACTTTGATACAATTTACAGTAAAGCATCCCTTATCCAGGCGGCTTGGGACAGAGGGGTGTCCTTCAGGAAGAGCACAAACATTCTTAGGGAGGGAAGCAAAACCATTCTCAGTGAGCCCTAAAATGGACTGACCCACTACCCCCTGTAATTCACAAACTTCCTCATGAATCCCAAACTCATACTATGTACGCACTGCTCAAGATATGTAAAAATACTCAATATTTTATTGTCTGGTAGCTAAACATTCTATTCTAGGGCTACATCTTAAACAAAGGTAGACAACCCCTTGTATTTGCAAGCTTCAGTTTGGCTGATCATGCCCAGTTCATTAAGTTTAGTATGTGCGGGGGGGGGGGGGGGGGGGGGGGGGTGTGGCCTTAGAAGTGACACCTTGCCTTTAAAATTATTGTGCACAAAGAAAGCTGCAATGCTTCCACATTTATGTATACTGCTAAACGAACACATACATTTTATTGTGACCTTTAAAATACTGATTTATAGCAAAAAAATAACATTGGCTGTTGACAAGGAATGTACCATACATATATCGACACTTACACAATGGTGTACTCTTGCAAAATACTCTACAGTATGGTCTGTGATAGAGAAAATTTCCATGAATTTTATTTAATCAGTGGATAAGAAAAACTTAATAAACAAACGTTCCTAGTTGTATCACCCATATCAATCACTTATTTGAAATTCCTCCTCCCCCCACCACTCGTTCCCTGCTTGAAAATTGAAACCTTTCAAGCATGATGTACCAACCAAACAAAGACAAATCTCTGGTCTCTTTATATACTAGAGCAAAACTTGCACCTAGTGGCTAGTTAGAAGCCAGCCTGTCTATATAGAGACTGACTTGACATATTATAATCTACAACATTTGTGGCTAGGATGCAGCTGGACTGTTTTAAAAAATGGTCCAGACCGGGTTGGTCCAGACCAGTTTAAACCGGGCTTGTAGTTTGCAATTGGTCTGTAACATATGCATCTGAAAGGACATTTTTGTTAAGTTCTAGCCAACAAAATTACACCCTGTTGAACAATATGATAGCCATTTTATCCAACCCGACCCTCCTCATTATCAGCATGTAAAAGAAACATTTATAAAACAGTAGCTATTAAAAAATTCATAGAAATCTATGTGGCTACATTTTTCAGTTCAAATCTTATCTTATCACCATTTTATTCTTCTAGCTAGTCTGTCCATTTAGGTTTGCAACTCATCAGGGGTGGAGACAGCTACCAAAAATTGGGGGGGAACAATATAGTCAGGGGAGAGATGGGAGGGAGGGACATCAGGGGCTATGTACTTTGTACTCATGAGAGCATGGAAATTGGGTTTGTATGAAACTTGTTTGGGTAAAAAATAATAATAGACATGAATTACTATATATTCAATAACCAACAGTAATTGGGCGAGCGAAGCGAGCCCCACACTAACAAGTCTCAATTGAGATTTCCGTATATGTACATATGTATGTATGTATGTATGTTTATATCAGTAAAAGTTCAAAGGTCAATGCGTGTGCATTCCCCAGCGGCATTAGCACGAATGCATAGCACACTAGCGCACACATTCCAGCCTATTTCGTGCACATTCACCAATAGGTTGTCAGGGTTTCTGTATTACCATTTCTATCATGGAACCTAAACATGCTGAGAAAATAATTCAACTCAGTGCCACAAAAAACAACAACAAAGACCTACGGAGACAGAACAAGAGAGATGTTTAAGACTGGACAAGCGGAACAAAAAAAGAGAGAGAAAGAAGAGCCTGGAAGAGAGAACTAAAGATTGACAGAACAAATTCAACTGGTATCGGTATAAAAAGAGTAAAAAAAGGTAGCTTTCAAGAAGTAATACCTAGCATATTGGGCAAGAGGATTAGACCAGAAGAGTCACTACTGCAAGCTTTCACAGTATAATGAATGTATTGTAAGTTTGCACATTAGTAAAACCATTACAGCCCACAATTTTATTGATTTCTCTCCTTTAACATAATTTTGTGATCCCACCTAGCATGGGCGGAATAACTGCAGTAGGGCAAGAGCGGGCATAGCTAGCTCGCCCCACTGCGCTATTCAAGCACACCACTAGTTTGAGACTTAAAAATTATTAGTAATGACCAAAATTTTTAAGAAATGTATCTGAAACACTATTAGACAGCAATAGTGGGACTCTAGAAATAGGTTGAAACATGTAATAAAGTGGTTGATACACACACACATACACACAAGCATAGTTTAGGACTGAGGACTGACTAAAGTGGGGGGGCACTACCCCCACACTTTTGATAGTGGGAGGGGGCGACTGCCCCCTCTGCCCCCCTTATTCTCCACCACTGCTCATCACCATGCTTACTGCAAGTTCCTGCAATGTTTAACAGCAAAAATACAGCCGTGTAGGAAATACCTCACATTTCTCAGCCAGAACTCTTGCTACATTATAGTAAATTTCAATGAGTAATTCTCTTCTTTTGACTACTTGTTTAGTATCCGTGGTCTGCTTCCGGTACACCAAAATGGTCGACAGGATGATTACGTAATTAAAGTCTGGTACTGGTGGTAGATATATATATATATATATATACATTTGATACTGGAGAATATCACGAGTCTGTTGGCTTAGTATTTACACGAGTGCCACAGGCATGAGTGTTAATACAGTTAATCAGACGAGTGATATTCTGTGGTATCCAATGGATAATACATTTATTGTGTACTGCTCATGTGTGAATACCATAGCTACTATTGCTATGACACTGTAAACACAAAGGCTTTCATTTAGAAAGTTAATAAAGAGGTCAACGATTGGGGGGGGGGGGGGGGGGTCGAAACATTTATTGACATGCCAATGGATTTTAATTGAACAGCACAGCAGTTGAAGGGAAAAAAAGAATAATAAGGTTTGGTACTATCAGTTCAAAAGATGGCAAGGGGGCGAGATTCGGCTAGAGGTGCCTATATGCTGCCTAATGGTTTTATATGCTGCCTAATGGTTTTATATGCTTCCTAATGGTTTTATATGCTGCCTAATGGTTTTATATGCTGCCTAATGGTTTTATATGCTGCCTAATGGTTTTATATGCTGCCTAATGGTTTTATATGCTGCCTAATGGTTTTATATGCTGCCTAATGGTTTTATATGCTGCCTAATGGTTTTATATGCGGTAAATGCATGTGGGTGCATGCTACATGAGGGGGTAAACCACGCCCCCAACTTCGTTGTTTTATTTTATTTTAATTTTATGATTCAAGTTTTATTTGACCGTAACTAAGATAACTAAATTAAACCAAATTCATAATCTCAGTGGTATTTCTTATTTACCAGCAGAATTTCTCTTATATTACTTTACTCTGTTTGCAGTTACTGAGCCATTGATAGCCACTGCCATTGTGGGATTGAGTAGCTTTGCCATCAGTATGGTCATCTTCATTGTGCTTGGGATCTCCATCATGTTGGGTGCTGTCTTTATCGCCATGGGAGTGTTGTACAACATGAGGCGAAAGAAGATGGAAAAGGGACCCGTTGCAAAGATTACCACATCACAACACTGGGACTACGCCAGAAACACCACATATATCAAAGCTGAACCTCTGTCTAAGACGCCACTATGTATGCCAAAGTCGAATCTCCATCTAAAGACTCAAAGCTTAAGAAGGTCATCGATAGCTTTCCACAGTTTGACAAGTCTTCCATTCGCTATGTTCGCGACATCGGCCAGGGAAACTTCGGAGTTGTTTTCTATGCCAAGGCAGAATGTATCGTTCCTGACGAGAAACTCACGGAGGTAGCAGTGAAGACTCTGAAAGAAGAGTCTTGCACGGAAGCTTTGGAAAACTTTGTGCGCGAAGCTAAGTTAATGTTTGGCTTTGACCACGAGAACATTTTGAGAATTTACGGAGTTTCAACAGAGAACATTTGAGTACATGAACAAATGTGATTTGGCGCACTTCTTGAGGGACAGTGCCAGCAGTGCCCAGCATCGACACATGGCATTGAACGATGGCAGGCCACGTTCCGAGCCCCCAGCTTTTTCCTCAGATCAGCTGCGAGACATATGCAAGCAGATAGCCAGTGGCATGAAGTACTTGGCTGGTAATAATCACATCCATCGTGATCTGGCATGTCGCAACTGCCTGGTGAAGTTAGAAGATCCTGAGCAGACTGAATCCAGTATCACTATAAAAATAGGAGACTTTGGCATGAGCCACAACCTCTACAGCGCTGACTATTATCGAGTGAAAGGCTCTGTTATTCTCCCTGTCCGGTGGATGTCCCCTGAAGCTATCATATATGGCAAGTTTTCTACAGAAAGTGGCGTTTGGTCGTTTGGCGTTGTCATGTGGGAGTTTTTCTCGCTTGCCATGCAACCGTACTACGGCACGTCCAATGAGGAAGTTACTGAGGCCATTCGAAGGCACAAGATCCTGAAGCAGCCAGTAGACTGCTCGAATTCAATGTATAAAATCATGAAGCAGTGCTGGAACCTGCAGGCCAACTTGAGGCCAACATTTGGGGAGTTGTACTCACAATTAGGCGAGTTTAGAGCAAACCTGTCATAATGTTGTATAAAGAAGAGATCACAACTTGTAAACATTCCCATTCTATAATCAGAAAAACCTGTCTTTTCTCGACTCATTGCAGTTCCCCTCTTTGTCAATTCATACCAATCTCTTTCATTGATCATTAGAATAATTGGTTTGTTCATACTTCATTTGTTAATGAATGTTATGGGGCCAGCTGATGAGTCCTCCCACTATAAAAATAAAGGACGAAAAGTACAAGTATGTACTTCCTGGCTAAAACATACAAACACACATGCCCCCCCCCCCCCCCCCCCACACACACACACACACGCATGTTAGGATGAGAGGAGATAGAAGATGACTTGATCTTCTTTCTGTGCCAGAAATTGTTCATGTATGAGTGCAGGGGGAGTGGTAGATGATATGGAGGGGGAGTGGTAGATGATATGGAGGGGGAGTGGTGGATATGGAGGGGTAGTGGTGGATGATTTGGAGGAGAGGGGGAGTGGTGGATGATAAAAGGGAGAGTGATAGATGATATGGAGGGGTAGTGGATGATGGTGGACTAACAACAAAAACAACAAAAAAAAAAAAAAAAAAAAAATAAGAAAAATATTGCTCAAGTCATACGTTAAATGATCGAAACTGTGCCCAAAAAATAACATAGTGCAGTGGTGTCACAGACAAACTCACACTGAACATACACTACAGGAAGCATACCCGGCATGCATGTGTATATACGTGTGCGTACGTGTGTGTGTGTGTGTACTCCAATCACTCTGGAAGTGTCCATTCCTAAAAGCCATCATGATGGCAATCCTTCCAGAAGTGAGTAAGTTTTAGAGCCATTGTAAACATGATAGTAATTATAGTAAATATCTAGTGCCTTTGTTGGGGTGTCTGATAACTATGCAGACATTCCCAGTACATATATGAAATCATTTCACAGATGGAAACATGCACAGTCCCCGAGTTTGCATTATGGCCGGACTACTGTCCACCTCACTCTCTAGTTTTACTGGTTATGGCCAGACTACTGGGGATCATACTCTGTGTGTGTGTGTGTGTGTAGACACAGTTGTGCCAGTCGGTCTTAAACATTGAGACCACTCCCATTTGAACACAATCATAAATACAACAGTTTAGTCTGTCACTTGTGACTGAGACGCCATCATTCCCAGGTACACAGATGGCCTTTTTTCAAAGTATAAACTATTTGGTCATCAAGGCCCATCTGAATCCAGCTATACCTCTAGCATTGCATGTGAGCCAGCATGGACCACCTACACAGTCAATCATGCAGCATGATAAAAAGTAATTAGATTTACAAATCTTTACTTTGTTGTCGCAGGGTGTACATATGTGTGTGATGATCAAGTGTAGTGTGAGCTATAGTGGGTGTGTCCGTCTGTTACCTTGACTAGAATGATGAAGGCTACTGGATCCAGAATGTAGATGTCTTTATTTTCTGTTTCCACAACCAGACAACTCACAGCATCAGCATCAACATGGCTCTTCTTTAATGTACACATAAACGTGATGATCGGCTACATACAAACACACATACATACACATGCCATGGTCATCTATATACACACATACATACTCTATGGTCGTCTTCATACAAACACACATACATACAACTGCATGGTTGTCAACATACAAACACATATACATACACACATGCCATGGTTGTGAAAAACACATGTTACATACCTTAAGGTAACTATTATTTGCGGGTACTAATTTTAGCTAATTTTAGCTAGTTCAAAGTTCAACTTGATCTTGCTCTTGATTGGAATAAAATCTTAACTTATGAATACCTTGATTATAACAGTCATGGACCCAGTATAGCATTGGTATTGGACTTGAACTGATAGCATATTCCTTTGGCACAAAACTAGCACCCTAAAATCTCAAAAATGCCAAAATTAGTACCCGCAAATAAAAGTCACCTTAAGGTATACATAATAGGAAGTAGAGAATCGGGAGGGGGGGATATTCCCTTTTCCCCCCCCCCCCCCCCCCAAGTGAAAGGGCCTTATAACAAAACTCGTGCAGATCTCTCATCTAAAAGACAAATCATAAGCATCGTGAACACCCGACACATTTACATAATATCTGATATAGTCTCTAGATAAGTAATAGTTAACCCATGGCATATTGGGATTATCGTTGATAACTGGTCCGATCTCGAGGACGAAGCCCGAGTGTGAGGAGCAGTTATCGAACAGACATCGAACAGACGTTGCCATGGGTTATTTTATATCATAGTTTCAAAACTCAATGACAAGCGAGTTTTTTGTGAGGAAATAATGGAATTTATACTGGGATACAGCCACCTACAACTGCTAGTTTAATTCCCACTGCGTCATCAAACTCCTCCTAGTGCACTGCCGTTGTTCCATCTTCCTTAGCTGCTGCTCCACTGAAAAATTTTGATGACCTGAGAACAGCCATCAAAGTGCACAAAGAGACTGATGTTGCCGACGATTTTTTTAACAGCAGCGACAAAAGTTTGCTCAATAAATTTTATCTTGGTACGTCAAAATTGCACCGTCAATAGTTGCAAATCGCAGGGAAATATACAATGCCTGCGGGAAACTTACAGGGGAATAACATTTTAATCCCTGGCTGTTACCGCAGCAACTATGATATAAGTCACGTTTCTCCACGTCCTTGAAGCACTAATATTTTATCTCCTCAAGCAACACTAATATGAATCCATTCAAACACACGTACAAACACAAGAATATTTAAAACTCTTGCTTGACAACAACTACTACAGCTACAGCGATATTCTATTGGCTTCCCACACTTTGAGGGTTTCCATTAAAAATCAAAACAAAAAAATCTGCTAAGGGCCTCATATTTATACTGATAGAAATATTTAGATTCTATTGAGCCATCTATCTATAGGCCAGCCTTTTATTTACTGATCCAACACTGTCAGGTCATAGAAGTTCATCAACCAAGGTTTGTAGGAAACAAAAAAAGAAGCACACCAACAAATATTTATCTTATGACTCTAACCACAAAATTTTGTTGTGGCTCGAATATTATTCCACAGAGAAAAAAAAATTGCAGCTCAAAATTTTAGGATGAAGAGAAACCAAGTGTAACAATTGTTTCGCCAATGTTTCAGAAAGCATAAAGAGGATATTGACTCCTCTAATATAAGATCTTGTTTTAACCCCATACCACACTTAGGCAGTTGCTAGTACATAATCAAGACCTGCAATTGGAACGGTGTGATGTAATAGTGAGTGTGCACACACAGTGACGTGGCAATAGTGCCCTATACAACATCAGACCTCTAAATGCAGGTGTTAATGAACTCAACAAAAAAATCTTAAGAAAGCCATGATTGGCAAGTTTCCCACAGACTATCTTGTCTGTGTACATATTCAGAAGTCAGACTGAAAAAAGACAACCTCACTATGCCTTCTGCATAGATGTGTTGCCTGACTATGTTACACAACACGCACACACATACACCACTTAGGCAGCCAAATCTAGTGCTTAAATACACGTGTTAGGATCACACATAATCAAATACACGTGTTAGGATTACACATAATCAAATACACGTGTTGGGATTACACATAATCTAGTGCCTTAATAACACGTGTTGGGATCACACATAATCTAGTGCCTTAATAACACGTGTTGGGATTACACATAATCTAGTGCCTTAATAACACGTGTTGGGATTACACATAACCCCAAAGTGTTTGGGTTAGGTACTACTAGTTCCTACCAATCATGAAATTATCTCACCTTGGGCTTGGCTTCGGAGTATAATATTCACCATCATATCTTCTCAAGATTCTTTAGATATCCCCTCTTTATCTACATCACATATTGATAGTCAAATTTAATAGAGTATACCATATGCAGCCTCTACGTATCTGTTCATACCTCACGTAAGCAGTTCACATAGTATAAAATTCAGCAATTACTTAGAACATGCACTGCTCAGCATACACAGCCACTAACTAGCCTCCCTATACTCACAAAGTCACAATTGAATAGGGCTGAGACCGGTGTCATAAAATTTTGGGGACCCCCATGAAAATGGGCCCCCCCTCCCCCTATATTGATATAGAATAGGGGACCCCACCGTGAGATTAGGGCCCCCCTTAAGCAACTCCGCAATATTTGGACTAAGCCCTGAGGAAGTCCAGGGTATAAGCAGTTTGCAACTGTAGCTACTCCACCGCGCACACAGCAATAACAAAAAAAAATCTCCACTAAGAGGAGGGGTGCGCGCCAGGCCAAGTTAGACCTTCCAAATAGTGCACATTTAGCTATGGCTAATCTGACTTGTGGCTCAAGCGGTGGTCCTGATTGTGGTCCTAATTGTGGTGGAAAGTTCCAATATGACCAAATTATTGACTACTTGAAGGACAGAAAATACCCTAACAATTTCCATAAAGATGACAAGCATGCTCTTCGAAAGAGAGCAAAATATTTTACTCCCATTGAAGGACATTTGTGCTATATTGGAGGCAAGTTGTTGACTTATTGCAGCCATAAAAAAGCATCAAGCTAGCTAGCTAACCAGATAAATATTCCTTAATTATTTACTAAATATTGTTATCATTTTTTGTCATATCCATTTGTTGGTCTATAATGAAATAAACTTGAATAATAAACTTTATCAAAGTTAGAATGTTGGAAATAGCACAGTGATGTTAAATATGACCACGTTGATTCTATGGATGTGTGAAAAATTGTTATAAGTTAATAGTCCATGGTTCAGACCAGACATTTTGCATTATAGTATCATAATGGATGAGCAAATTTTGGTTAATTATTTAAATAGTTACTTGTCTGAACACTACTCAAATAAATTATCATTTAGAAATTTCATAACATTAGTCTCATAATAATAATGAAATAGTATATTTTATTAACAATCTGCAAATATTAGCTAAATTTTACTGCAGGAAAGTCTGATGGTTCCCCTAGAATTGTCATTGATGACCTTGTAAGGCAGAAGAAGATCATTTCTTGCATTCATGATGAGAGTCATTTGGGAATAAATAGGACTGTTGAACTAGTATCTAAGAAGTACTACTGGCCTGGTTTGACTAAAGAAGTTGAAAATTATGTAAGCTTTGTTGATTAGTATTAATAATTAATACTTTAAACTTCTGGAATGACTTGTGATACTGTAGGTCAAGACATGTGAAGTATGCCAGAGGCACAACAAGAAATTGAAACCTGATCGGGCGTAACTCCACTCACTACGGGGTTATAAGGTGAAGGACCAGCCAACCCGACCGCGTCCAGGTCAAGGAGGAGAGCACAACAGCCAAGGCACGACCAGTTGACGCCAGTATCCAGCTGATAATCGAAGCTGAAGCTGACCCGAGGTTGAGTGAGGTTGAGTTAATTGGTGGCTAGCTTGGACGACGACTCTCTAGTTACCAGCAAGATGGGAGCTGCTACGAAGGAGCAACTCGGTGAAGAATTCCGTTATTGACAAAGTCTCCAGTTACAAATATTACTTTTTAGAACAGGGAAGAGTGAACAGATATTGTCTGTTTATATAGAGAGTGAGATGTGCTAGCTAATGGATAGATAATGATGGAATGTATGCATTATTGTAACTATGAATGAAACATTAAAAGGTTACTATGGAAATGTTTGTTGTTTCTGGGTGCCGGACTTGCTGTCTCCAGTTATAAAGGTAAGGGGGAGGGGCTGCCTGCAGCAGAGGTTCCGACACAGCCGTTGTTCAGGGAGCTACCTGAACAAAACCAAGTAGTGGTTGTCTTCACCCTATTCCAGTTAAATCACACTTTTGGAGCCAAATTGGAATGGATATTATAGGACCACTACCAATTACGACTCAAGGCAATAAATACATTATTACATTGACTGATTATTTCTCCAAATGGGCTGAGGCCTCGCCTCTTTCAGATAAAACTGCTGCTAGTGTTTCAAAGTTTTATTTAAGGTATGTTTATACTCCCATATAGTTTCTAATTCTATAAACTATATTATTTCAGTGTATTTGTCGTCATGGGTGTCCTGAGGTGGTCATCACGGACCAAGGACGTGAATTTGTAAATAAAGTTACACAATATTTATTTGAAATTACTAAAACTAGGCACAGACTAACCAGTCCTTATCACCCACAGGTAACTAATCACAAATATTGAATAACATTTTGATATTATGTTATGATTTGACATTTTTTAGAGCAATGGACTGACTGAAAGGTTTAATCAAACTTTATGTCGATGTTTGTCTAAACTCTGCAATAATGACAAATCAAACTGGGATGAAAAAATAGATTCAGTGCTTATGGGATACAGAGCTTCTCGCCAGGCTTCTACAAAATATTCCCCTTTCATCTTGCATCAACAGGAAATGAGGCTTCCAATAGATGTAGAAATGATGCCATGTTTATTGCAGCAAGATGATAAAAACATGAATGAAGTTATTGAAATGATTGTGAAAAAAAGAGAAGAAGTTTTTGAGAAAGTTGATGATAACATTTCTATTGCACAAAAAATGCAAAAGGTATGTAAGCCATTTTATAATCATTTTATTAAATTTTTCCTTAATATGCACATTTTTGCTTCAAGGAAACATATGACCGAAAGCATTTACCTGAAGTAGTCAATGAGCCAGAGGGTCGGTCGGTACCATCTGGGGTGAATAATGCTATCAGTGTTTTTTGGCAAGCCATGCACTCCTAGAGTTGAGAAATGTATGATAGCAGTGCTGTCATGGTAGTTTTTGGTTTCTATCACCCTATAACTAAAACCGTATATAAAACAGGGTGGGCGTTATTGGGTAAGAAATAGTCATAGAAATATTGTTATATCTCCCAACATATATGACTCTGGACTTAAACTTTTAATATGGCAACAATATAATAATGATGTTAAAAAATGAATCAGTTAATAGTCATTCAATATCAGTTTCATCTTCACTCTCAACTTCTTCGTCTTCCTGATTAACTGATGCCTGATTCTCACAGTCTTGCAGCCTGCACATATCAGTGCACTTGAGCCCATTGGCCATGCATGTACATTTAGCCAGTTCACATTTTCTTGCACAGTTGCAAGCCAACAGATCCAAAATGGCTTCAGGTGCTGGCTGCTCGTCCATCCAGTGAATTACTAGGTGTTCGCTGTTTTCTTCCACTTCCATTTTCCATCCTTTTCCAACAGGACTTGGCACTTGAGGATTTGATTCCAAACATCTTCTCCATATTCCAGCTTGATAGTTTGCTCTCTGGGCATAGTTTGTCAAGCAATCTTTGCATGGTGGCAGCTGATGACTTTCAATTTCTCCTTTCTTCGCACAGAACAAATGGTATCTGAGTTTGTTAACTTGACTGGTGGAAGCCTTAGGAGCATATAGGAGGCAAGTGAATGCTTCTACTTCTCTAGGAGTTCTTGAGAAAGGTTCCACTCCTGCCCCAATTCAATGAACGTCTCTTGGTGATCACTTCAGGGCCCTTGCCTTCCCTTTGCCTGCAAAAGCACTGACAGTGTCACAGCCAGTGCATGCATGCATGCCAATGAGAGACCTACACACATCTATGCCAACAGAATCAGCAATTGTCCTTGTACGTGTCAAAGACAACATCAATTCTGCTACTCTGACGTCCCTCACTTAGTGCTATAGACAAAACTGTGCTTGCAACATCACCAAATGTAGCTTGATCACCTTTTACTTTTTGAACTAAGTTCATTCCATCAATGATTGAAGCACAGTTTCCTGGTAACTGTTCCACTACTGGCACATCCTTTTGTAAAGCTGAGGCTAAAGTGACTTTGTTTGTTTTTCGCAACAGTCCATCCGGTGTGGACAGAGACCAGGGCAATGGTCCAAGAGGATGAGAGAGGATACTTTTGATCTGTAGGTTACGTCCTTGAGCCATCACAATAATTCGACCAAAAAGGGATCTATCCGCTTTTAAGATAATCATTCTTCCGCTTGATTTCACTTGCTTTTTCTTGCACAAATTGGTAAAGGTCTTAAGTTTGTTAGCTCTTATTGGTGCATAAAAATTCTTTTCTGGCGGGTCTTGGGAGAGTCTCTCACATTTAAAAGTGGCGTAACACTGCTTTCCAATATCATATGCTTGCACCAGGTCAAATGAAACATCAGTGGGGGCTGTTTTCGTGTACCAGCTACATAAACATCCAATTCTTGATGCTCAACACTGATTGATCTCTGCTTTTTCTTTGCTACTAGTGGAAGTTCAGACCGGGGAAGATCAGGTCCATAAACCTTGGCCTGTACAACTATGCCATTCACTCGATGTGATGTACCTTTTCCAGAGAGAGTCTCCTCTAGTCTGTCTATGTTATCCCATGCCAGATTAGTGAAGACATGGGGTTTGATAAAAGCTGGAAGAGCCACTCTCTGGTTGAGACCTGTTGCTAACTTTTGGAGGCACAGAGCAGTCTCGTTCTCCTCTAGCTGGGAGTAAGATACGCTATGCCCAAACTTGTTCAGTGTACGAATAAGCTCTGTGTTACCAGTTAGAGTTTTGACAGCATATGGAAGTAGCATATGTTTTGGTGGTTTGTGCTTACCGCATGTCACAGCATAGATCATATCCTGGCTAAGAGACTGAATTAAAGTGTTGATCCTGTCCGAGTAACACTTACCTCCAGGATCTCCAGTAAGAAGGCCAACAAGAAAACGTTCCAATAGATGCGGGACATTGTAGTAAGAAGCAGCATCGGATGGATGGTATGGCCAAGGAGTGGGTAGCATGTCCTGTTTGATGACAGATCGAATCTGTGAGGAAGCCTGATCTACAATTGTGGTCACTGTGCTCATCTTCGTTTTCCAGACAGTGAGTTCCTTGTGTATAGCTTGATTTTCCAGGACAACTTCTTGTAATGACAAACTGCCAGGAATCACCAGCAGCTTTCCTTTGTCATCTGAACATACCTTAACTGAATCCCCAAGCTCGTTTTCCAGTTTTCTGCGAATATGTTTCTTTGTGGACTCACTCAACAATTTATTGTTAGAAAGCATAAAGGATTCAAGCCATGTCGTCAAACAAACCATTGATACTATCTCTTTGTTGGGAATGATTTTAGTGTGTATGTACTTGAAAAGGTCTACAAAAGCTTCTCTTTCAATAACTTGATATGATTCATCTCCTCCTTTCTCATTATCTTTGCCCTTGGTTTTGAGTTTAATGTACTTTTTGTAGCAAGAAAGATGGTAATGCGCCTCTGCAGCAACTATATCTCTGCTTGTTATACCTATAATTTTTTTCATCTCCCTTTTGGATTGCACATTCCCACAGTGTTTTGTCTGCTCTCAGTTGAACAGCTTGTGTGAGCTTTTCACGCGACTTAGACCCCTTAAGGAACCTATCCTTATTACAAAAAATGCAGATAGCCTTGTATACCCTGGATTCTGATGTTGACCTCCTACATGGCCTTTTTGAAGTACAGCCAGCCTCAATGCTAAGCATATCATCACTAAAACTTGCCTCTCTTTACCTTTTAATAGTTTCTAAATCTCTTTTCATAGTGAAAATGCTTCTGCATTTCCTGTGATAGAAGATTTTAGGAACTTCACCCTCCCCAACTTGCTCTGCAACATTCAAGACAGGTCTATAATTTCTCACTTTGGCCGCCTCTAACAATGTTAGCCATGAATTGTACTTTTGTGGACTGACTAAATGGTCATCATCTTCTGTACTTATGGTCTGGTGTATGATACACTGCTCTTTTGCTGTGGTCCTTTCCATTCTTTACCAAAAAGACAATACTGAATAGCCTAAAAACACAATCAATCATGATTCACACACTATCAAAGCTAGTAGTCCGTTGGCTATTAGTTGCTTGACCAAGCTAGCTAAAATTGTTACCTTCTCTAATAGATGTTAGCTTGGCTATAACCACACCCACAAGATATTGCTGAGTCATCAAGTAGAGCACATAGTTGATTCTTTTAAGAGCCATTATAGAAGATGAAGTGAAGACCAACTTTGGCAACCACACTTGTAGAAGTGGTGTGGCAACATTTTGTCAGTAAGAGTGTTTCATTGACAGGTACAATGTGTACAATATGAGCACTATGTGTTTATCGGTTATAGTGAAGTCCGGTTACAATTTGGGTGCATAAAAACCACAAGCTACCGCGGCTACGATGCTATCATGCATTTTCCAACTCTAGGGGTATATACCTTCTCAAAAATTACTATGAATATTATTCACCCCAAATGGTACTGATAGCCAAAATCTGGGTGTCTGGCTCATGGCCTAAAGATCTACCAGTTGGAATGGAAGTATTAATGGAAAACACAAGTCAAAAAGAAAGGAAAGGAGGAAAGCTTGAAGATGCTTTCATTGGTCCCTATTACATAAATAAGGCAGTTGGAAAAGGAATATATCAGCTAAGAAATCGAAATGGCAACGTTTTAAAGAGAAAGATAAATATTGCAAGATTAAAGCCATATATGAAGCGAAAAGACGATGAGTCTGTTGTAAAAAAAATGCTGTGTAAAAAAGGATGATGGTATTAAAGGGTCAGAAGTAATAACGCCAGATAAAAGAGGCAAGAGTATGTCCAGTTTATATTTTTAATAAATTTAATTGTATGATTATTATTAATTTAGGGACTAAGATCAGTTATACGAGAAAAATGGAGGAGTGCATTGTCCAAGGGAAGTGGTTAACTGATGAGTACATAGGCCTGGCTCAGAACCTACTGAAAATGGAGAATCCTACTTTGTATGGCTTTCAGTCATCATTGCTCTGTCAAATTGATGGCTTTCTAGAGGTCAAGGGAGATTCAATTCAAATTCACAATATAAACAACAATCATTGGGTTACATCTCACAGCAGAGGTGATGAAATTATTGTTTATGACTCTCAATACAATGGAGAGGACCTTCTACTTCTCTAATGCATCAGTTAGCGATCATTTTTTAAAGGTTGGTGTGAAGAAGAAGATGAAATTACTCTAAGCTTCAGTTTGCTCAATGTGCAGCAGCAAGATGGAGCATCAGATTGTGGCCTATTTGCAATAGCATTTGCTGTTCATGCAGCACTTGGTGATGATGTTTCACAGGTCACATTTGATCAGCCTCAAATGAGAAAACATTCGATTAAATGTTTCATGAATAAAAAAATGCTACCATTTCCTACACTGAAAAAATATTCTCTTAAAAAAAAAAATTTAAGCGTAATTTATTCTTACCTGGTCGTGAAATTAACTTATATTATGATTGCTTGATGCCTGAAACCTATGACAACATGATCGAGTGTGACAAATGCAGCAAATGCAATCAAGTGTGTAGGTGTAGCCAAGCTGTCGGTTTATGGCACCGCCACCATTGTAAGCAATGAACAATTAAACGTTTTGTCTATTAACTATTTGAATTGTCACCACAAATTTTAAATATATATTATACATATGCAAACATCATTTGAAATGACCAAGTTACAATATGCAAACTAATTGCTATTCTGGGTATTTCAATAAGAACAAGTTTGTAAATGTTATTCTCATATATTAGTATTAAAAAAAAAAGGCATATTCTCACAAAGGGATCTATTATTAAGTAACTAGATCCCAATTACTATTGAAATAATAAATTTATATAATAGTCCTGCGATATAAACACATCATTAATATAATTAATATACCATGATATCCATTGAGTGCATCAAAATAGTTCACACTAAAATGCAGTGATACTTTGTATAAAAAGTTATTTAATCACATTACCACCAAAAAAATATTGTACATCAATAATAATCATAATGATAATAATACTAATAATAATAACAACAATAATAATAATATATGAATAAGTGGGCCTATACCGATGGATTGATTAGTCAGGGTGCAGTTACAGATGCTCTCTCTAGCTAGAGAAGAGATTAGAGTAACTGTCTCTGGCAACAAAGACAAGACAACCCTCTAATCCCAAAAGTTAGGACAAGACGCATTATACAACACACAGGTAACTGAAACGATCCCATCTGCAACTTTGAAGGCTTCTCCCGCATGTTCTTAAAAAGTGGGCAATTTCCGCGCTTGTGGAGAAAGATTTCATTAATATTAGCAATAGGCATGAGCTAATAGTAATGTTGAAATTGAAAACTTCTTGCACCTTGGACTTGGGGTTACAGAAAAGTATCTAGCTAGCTCCAGCTCAGTAAGTCCAAATATTTACAATGGGGGCCCCATAAATATGGGGATCCCATGGGGTCCCCATATTCACAGTGGGGGCCCCATTAATATGGGGATGCGGGATCCCTAAAATCATATAAATATAGGGATGAGGTTCTTAATATTATATAATTATAGGGACCCGGGGTCCCCAAAATAGGGGGTCCCCAAAATTTTATGACACCGGTTGTTACAGCAGCATAAAGGAATGGTACCATAAAATTGGACGTTTACTCTTAATACAACTTAGACAACATACATTCTAGCTAGTTATTTCTATAATTCCCTATCCTATCCTATCCGGTATACTGGATACATACCTTGCCACATTCAGTCCAGCATTTGGAGTAGAGTGAGAGTACAGAATTTGTTTTTACACTCGTGTGAAAATAATCAGCTGGAGATAACACAAACTACAGGCTTAGGAGGGAGCCTACTAGCTACGCAGCGTCCACTTCTTCTGTAAGGTAAGCCACCGTCTCCTCTCAGACCAGCGAGACACAGTTACACGCACTAAAAGCTCTTTTTTCCAGTACGCCCGCTTGCCAGAGGGCATGCATAAATACACGAAGTAACCCCCTTTCCCAACGTCCTGCCAACTGGGCGGCAACGCTTCTGTTGCCATAGTTACTACTTTCCTTTAGGAAACAACCTCGATCGGCTATCGGCTAGAAGATAAATCTGTTCTATTGGTATATTTACAAGGATCTGATATAACTAGTATACATAGTTCGCTTTTTACCACATTGGCTTAGCTACCACTTTTCAAACTCAATGGAATGAATTATTCAATATAGGGTCCTAATATAGGGTCCTACTCTAGGTCCTACTCCCCAGCAAGTATAAAACTAAAATAGTATTCCACATGTCCAAGTTTGCATTGCAATTCTTCTTAAATTGCTATTACCTAGCTCTCCTTGCATGGATAGTACTGGAATACTGAATTCTTGGCTGATAGCTTGCTGTGTTCCTCTCTATATAGTGAATTTTTGCTGAGAGCAAATCCATTGGTTGTTTTAGTCAACTAGCTATCGTGGTCAACTCCAGAGAGAACTAATATGCATCCCACAAAAAATCACAACAAGCATGAGTAAAAAAATCGAACTTCAGGTAAACTAGATAAATTGAAGTCCTAGAACATACAAATTTTGGCGATGTTTTGACACGACAAGGATCTATTGATATTCTATGAAACGTAAAAAACATCAGTTTTAGTATAATTAAACGTGTGCAAATAATAACAATCATACTAAGCCATAATTTAAAGTTGACTCTAGTTCCTACTATTACACTGTAACATGAAAAACATGATAGATTCTTTTCAAGTAGCTAAGAGCAATTATCCATTTAAAAAAGGAGGAAAATAGACTCGGCCAGCTGCTGTATCCACACCCCTCCACCTTGGCACATCCACCTTTTGCTAATTCTATAAGTTGTTGATTTTCTAGAGACAAAATATTCATATAAGCCAGGTACTGTACTGTTCTCAATGCTTAAAAAGTGCTCAAAATTGTCTTCCACCGCTATCATACACATCCCCATCTCCTCCACAACTTGCTGAGCCACCAACTTATGGGGCTCCCTCCACTTCATCCACCTGGGACCCTACTACCACTACCGCCCCAAAAGTAAGGGAATTATCCATCACTTGTACTTATTCCTCACTAGCTTACTATTATCATAATTGATATCATAAGTGAATTATCAATTATTCTTTACTAGTCTATTATTAATCTAATCATCATTGTTATAATAATGATTAGTATCGTTGTTATTGTTACAATTATCTATTATTCTTATTATTGCCATTATTCTTATCGCTACTATTTCGCAGTCCTATTCTAGGAGGAAGAGGAGGAAGAAGGTAAACGATGGGGGAGAGGAAGAGGATGAGGGCGACCACAACAGTACCGAGGGGAGAGGAAGAGGACAACCGCAACAGTTCACAAAAACATTGGCTGAATAAATAATATTGCTACTATGATATACAGCATGTGTATGTAATGAGGTCACTAAATGGATTATGTGAGTATTGAGTGTTTCTGGAGACTTTTGGAGAGTGACTTCTACCATAATAGAATCGGAGATTGTTGGAGATTCAAACAGTGCTTCTAAATTGTATAAGCTACTGATCAGTTCAAGTCTTTTATGGAGAGTTCAAGATTGGTGGTGTCTCTTCCCTGCAAAACAACAACAACAAAAACAACAACAACAAAAACAACAACAATAATATCATGGTGTGTGTGTGTGTGTGACTGTCGTTGGTGGTCCATCACCTTGCCGTGGTGGAGGGGCTTTGAGTGTACCAATGAACCTCAGAGCTAAGTCACCTGGAATCTAAATATTCCTGGTAGGTCACCAATGGTGAACAGCTTTGAGGGAAGGTTCCAGATTAAGCATGGTCCAAGCAAGTCTGTTCAGTTACAGAGGGTTTGCAACCTTAGCTTTAACATGCACTAGAGTGGGGCTGTCTATCCTGCAGCTCAGTGCTGGTTACTGGCTGACCAGAAAGGCTCTGCATAAGTATTGAATCTTGAGTTTACGTCCTCCTGTGCAGAGCTCTGTATGGGATGCTGGTGCCAGTGATGTGCTGTGGTTACGTCTGATCCTGCTCCCCCCTATCTCGAGGGGGGGGGGGGGGGAGGGAAGGCACGTGACCAATTATTGGCAGTGGAAAGTCAAGATCAAGGTGTCTATGTGTGTGTGTGAGAGAGAGAGAGAGAAAGAGAGAGAGAGAGTAGCATCTGGAGGATGAAAATCCTAAATTTAGAATTTTTTTTTGGCTGAAACCACATCTTTACTTGATGAGTCCCAACTCTTGTGTCTTGTGTCAGCTGTAGTCTCTTTGGGACCAGCGAGTACATCTTCTTGAAGAAGTTATCGTCCGGTGTTGTCATCTGCTTCATCGTGACTACAGTCGTAGCCTTACAGAGTTTTCTTAGCAGTCTGTTGAGTGGTATTCAATGAAGGCCAACCATAGCTAGGTGAGGTTGAAGACATCACAGGAACTCTGGCAAGAGAGCATATGCATGGAGTAATTTTTTAGCAATTAATAATGTTAAAAAAACCCCAACAAGTTCACCACAATAGCTAGCTAGCTAAAGAAACACAAAAAAAAGTTGTTGTTTTTCTTTCTTATACACTGGTTTGAAATTCAGCTAAAGACATGACCACCAGTACAATAATAAATCAACATTAAACAAATGTTTATTGGAACAAGTGAGATGATGGTGCAGGGTTGTTTCTTGCATCGTCATCAATGCGTGGTAGTTCGCTGGGTGCAGAAACTATGAAGGTAGGTTATGCAGTGAATCCAGTGCTGAGAAGCATTCAGCCAATAAACCTGGGTACATTACAGTACTCTTATCACGCGAGCAAGGAGGCTGGAGGGGAGTTCCGCGCACTCCATTATGCCATATTAATGCGTGTGGCAATTACCAAAGGAAAAAAAAAAAGTCTTGCCAGATACTTTTCTGGCAATGAAATTTGTTGGGAATAACGCTCACAGAGAACTATCAGTCCTGAGAACTACTTGAGATTGCCTGTAGTTCAGCTTTATTGTGTAGCTCCTTCAAGATGCAAGACATCAAATGTGTTGTGGTTGGAGATGGAGCTGTTGGCAAGACTTGTCTACTCATCAGTTTCACTACCAATGCCTTCCCAGGAGAATATATTCCTACAGTGTTTGACAACTATTCCGCTAATTTAATGGTGGATGACAAGCCAATCAACTTGGGACTCTGGGACACTGCAGGTCAGGATGATTACGATCGTCTCCGCCCCATCTCCTACCCTCAGACAGATGTATTTCTCATTTGTTTTTCACTGGTCAGCCCAGCTTCCTTTGAGAATGTCCGTGCAAAGTGGTATCCAGAGGTCAGCCACCACTGCCCTAATACACCCATCATTCTAGTGGGGACCAAGTTGGATTTGAGGGAAGACAAAGAGACAATGGAGAAACTTACGGAGAAGCGCCTGGCACCCATTGGCTATCCACAGGGTCGACAAATGCAGAAGGAGATTAGAGTGGTCAAGTACTTGGAGTGTTCAGCACTCATACAGAAGGGACTCGAGCAAGTCTTTGACGAAGCCATCAGAGCTGTGCTGCAAACCCAGAAACTTCCAAAGAGGAAAAAGGGTTGTACTCTGTTGTGAAGTCTGCACCTCTGCTGGTTGATATAGCAAACACAGTATCACCTTTGATCTCACATCTTTCAAGAAGTAAAATTCACTACAGTACTGGCCACATGCAAATTGAGCTAATTTAAGCCCATCCCCATCCCAATCCAAAAATGTAATCATAATCACAAATTGCTTTGTCTAATTGATATCATAGTATTAAAAAAATTACCCCAAAAAAGTTGTATTTAATATAATTTTCACTACTACTAACAAAAATAAAATTTTCATTAGTGGTTTTGAGAAATACACTAAGTTAAGATGTGTATATGACCACGAAGACAAACCTTGACCTGGGTTGCCCTGTTAGTAGCCTTACTCCAACACTGTAAAGGGGGAAAAAACAACGGTGTTTTACAGAGTGCCAGAATGATAACAAAAACTTCCCTTAGAGTTGCTAGTACGCCGGTGAGAAATACAATCAATTTTCTTTGCGTACGAGATATAGAGTGGGCCAGGGTCAACTCCAGCATTCTCCAGGACATTCAGAAGAGCTGACAGCCACTATTGAATCTAGAACTGCCTGGCTCACTGCCAAACGAACCACATTCAAGCCGGTGAATTTAGTTTGAGGAGCACATCACATGATTTTTGAAACTTTATTCCAGTTCTGTGTAGCATTTCCTCAGCAGCTCTGGTTACAGAACTTCAACCAGTGAGGGTCAGAGATACTCAGAGTAATCGATGGTGGTAATAGTGATGGTGGTAGCAGACCAAGGGCTTTCTCTTGCTTGCACCAGCTCTCGTGTCCCTTGGATGCAGTGGAAATGCTCACCGGAACGGGGTCAACGCTGCCTCCCCCATGCCCTCAAGGTCATTGGCATGATTCCTCAAGGCATAGCGATAGAAATCCTAATATATATATATTATATATACATATATATATATTATATGTATTGCATATGGGTGGAAAAATTCTAACAGTGACTCGAAAAGAAAACTAATAAACCCTTTCTCACCTGCAAGTAGTTTATCACTGTCTCAAACAAGATCCCCTTGAACACCTGTTTTTCTGCCTCAGCAAGACTTATCTGAAGGTGCTCCACCACTTAGAGCACTCCTCCATCTCCTGCGACATTGGCACCTTCCCCTTAGAGCTCCTCGGTCTTTCCAACCACGACTACCACCACCTCCACCCCCCCCCCCCCCCCCCTCGGCTCCTCCGTCAGCTTCATGTTTGCCTCGTGCACTCATGTAATTGACGATCTCGACACTCTCACCATAAGGCTTCTTCTCACGCAGGTTGGAGATATCCTTGGAATTGCCATTACTGATGACGTCCGTGTACCTACAAAAACATACAACAGATAAACAATTTATTATAAAATTAAAACAGTACTGAATCGATTACTACAAAATATATATAACGAAATTAAATAAAACATAAAAAGCCGCACAACTGGCAGTGGACCTCAAAGGATTCAAAGACGTATTGTTCTTTAGCCAGCAACTGACCTCAACAAAGGCATTATCTGAAAAAATCAATGAGAAATTCCACCAGTGAAGAGCCAGTAGCACCAGCTGCAAAAATAGTGACAGCAAAACCACCACCACCTTACAAAACTGCACTGCCTACATTCAATGGCTCTCCCATGGAATTTCACAGTTTCCATAAAAGATTCACCAAAATAATGGAAACTCATGATGAATACTACACTGATGCTGATAAAGTGTCCATCTTGGCTGAATCCATGAAATGTGAAGATGCAAGACAAACTGTTCTCTCTTGTCAAACTGCTGGATACACTGCTGCTATGGAAGAACTGCGGGCCACTTATGGCAGAAGAATCATCATTTACCCAATGCTTGTGGAACAATTAACCAAAAAAAACAAAAAAACATGATTATTCCTATGATGGAGTGAAAGAAATGATAATGAGAACTGACAAAGTGCTGATAGAAATGGATGAGATTGGTGGAAAACACATTGAGACTCTGGCTGTTGCCCTGGCTGTGAGAGATATGGACACAGAACTGAAGAAAGAATGGCTGAGGCAGTTAAAATGTGATGACAGATTGTCAACTCTCAGTGACTTAAAAGATTTTGCTGTTCCTCTCATGCATAATTTGGAAAAAAGAAAAACATTACAGTCATATAGTGAGCAGCCATGGAAGAAGAAGCTGTCCACTGACCACAGTGCATCAACCATCTCAACACCCAGAAAGTCCACCAAAGAAAAAAGAATTTGTCCAATTTGCAAAAATGGATCACATCCTACTTATCATTGTAGGAAATTCAAAGAAGCAGCAGTTTCTCAGAGACTCAATTGGGTCAGACAGCACAAATTGTGCAACAACTGTTTGCATCATTCCCACACTGCTGCAGATTGCACCTCCACATACAAGTGCAGGCATTGTGAAGAAAAACACAATTATCTACTGCACCAAGATGAAAAGAGTGCTCGAAATGTCAAAGGCACTAGTTTTACTGCAGTGATAGACAGTTGTGATGAGGATGATAATGTCAAGAAGGGTTTCATCTACACTGCACTGGTTGTACTCAAACATAATGGCAACTGCATTCCTGCAAGAGCTGCACTTGATGGAGGATCAACTCACACCATCATCACTGAAACAATTGCTCAAGACTTGAAAATTCAAAGGAAGCCCATGGATGCCAACATATCAGGTGCAGTGTCCAGCAAAAAATTGAAGCACTATGGATTTGTACATGTTTCACCTGTTTTTCCATCTGATGTGGACATAAGACTGAGTGTGTGCATCTCCTCAACTTTGCCAGCATCCACTCCACCAGATAATGCCAAAGACATCATCAAGTGCAAAGAGTTCAGCAGTGACATTCTGGCTGACTCAAAGTTGGGAGGTCACATTGACATCATTATTGGAACACATGATTTGTACTACATACACAAGAATGAGACAAAAGTTTGCACAGAACACAAAGTGCTGGCAATGAACACAGTTTTTGGATGGTCCCTCTGTGGCCCTGGAACTTCTGATGAAGCGACAGCACTGAAGATTGAAGTCACAGAGAGTCAAGACAGTGCAATTTTCCAAAGGATGTACTCTCTGGAAACTGTGCCTCAGGCTTCAACACTGACAGCAGAGGAAGAAAGTGCTGTGCAGCAGTTCAATGAGACTGTGCAGCAGCATCCTGATGGAAGATACTCTTGTGTGTTGCCAAAATATGACAGTCCTCCACCTATTGGAGACTCCTTAGCAATGGCCAAGGCTCGTTTTCTCCAGAACGAGAAGAAATGTGGTATGTTGCCTGAATTCAACCGTGAATTAGACACCTATCACGAAATGGATCACTGTGAAGTTGTGCCAATGGATGAAATTCATAAAGACTCATTCTACTTGCCTGTGCAAGGAATTATAAAACTCAGCTCCACCACCACGAAAGTCAGACCTGTTTTTGATGGTTCTGCCAAATCAACCTCTGGACACAGCATCAATGAAATATACCTGACTGGACCCAATCTATATCCACTGACATCAGACATTCTCCTCAAGTTTCGGACAAAAATGATTGGACTGACTGCTGATATAAGTAAAATGTATAGAGAAGTAAGATTGGACAAGCGTGACATGGACAATCACAGGTTCATTGTCAGAGATAGTCAAGGCAGACTTGTGTCTATGAGAATGAAGAGGCTTACATTTGGCATCAAGCCTTCACCATTTGTTGCAACATCAGTGCTGAGACATCACGTCACGGTCAATGCAGACAGGTTTCCTGAAGCAAGTGCTGAAGTGCATCACAATTTTTATGTGGATGATTATGTCTCAGGAGCAGATAGTGAAACTGATGCTGTGAAGATTCAACAATCACTCTGTCAGCTGTTGAGTGAAGCAGGAATGGTGCTCAGAAAATGGAGGTCTTCATCATCAGATGTGATAGCTGAAATTCCAGCAGACCTGAAAGAAATTGATACTAATCATGGTTGCAATGCATTGAAGGCACTAGGCATCCATTGGGATACGGTGAATGACAACCTATTTGTAACAACCTGCAATTTCTCATGAAGCCAGCACAAAGAGAAATGTTGCACAGATTGTTGCTGGTGTATATGATGTACTTGGACTGACTGCTCCATGGTGGATCACTGGCAAAATTATACTGCAGAAATTATGGTCTCAAAACATCAAATGGGATGAAACAATTCCTGATGAGTTAATGCAGCAATGGAATTCTTGGTTGAGTGAAATAGCATCCATCAGTGAAATTCCAATTTCAAGATATGCTCAAGCTGTGACAAGTGACACCCTTCTCTGTGGCTTCTGTGACAGCAGCAATGATGCCTATGCAGCTGTACTTTATCTCAGGAGCAGTGATGGCACTTGTAATCTTGTTTTCTGCAGAGCCAGAGTGTGTCCTCTAAAACAAAGAACGCTGCCAGAAATGGAGCTAGAGGCTGCTAAGCTACTTGCATTGGCAACAGCTCATGTGGCACAAACACTTCAGATTCCACTCTCAAACTGCAGATGCTGGAGTGACAGCATGATTGTTCTGGCCTGGCTAAAGAAACCATTGCAGAAATTGAAAGTTTTTGTGGCCAACAGAGTTGCTATCATTAATGATTGCATCACTGATGTTCCATGGGCACATGTGGATTCAGCTAACAATCCGGCTGACCTGCCCAGCAGAGGCATTTCTGCTTCATCGTTGCTGTCATCCAAACTGTGGTGGAACGGACCACTATGGCTGTCACAACCAGAACAGAATTGGCCTAGAACAACACAATTGGAAGTGGAACATTTGCCTGGCATGAAAAAAGACAAAGTAGTGACTTTGACTATGATTGGGCAAGAGTTCAAATTGTGGACATTGTACTCTGACTACAGAAAATTGACAAGAATACTGGCATGGATGTTGAAATTTGTCAGAAATGCCAGAAAATCCACATCCACTGATGAAACTACAACCTTTGATTCACCTACTCTCTGTTTCAGTGACATTCAAGCTGCAAAGATGTGTCTGATATTGCAGCAGCAAAAGGAATCATTTCCAGTTGAAATTGATGCTCTATCTCACAACAAACAAATTCAACATTCTTCGAAGTTGTGGGGGCTGTGCTCCACCATGAAATGTCATGCTGGATTCAATGTGATAGAATCTAGAGGAAGAGTGGACTCAAGAGTGATGATGCCTCTGTCTGCAAAATGTCAGTTGACCAAATTGATGCTACAGACCAAACATGAGGAATTGAATCACATTGGAGCATCAACAGTCATTGGCATCATTGGACAGAACCATCTAATATTTGGAGCAAAAAAAGAGCTCAAAAGAATTCAGAGACTGTGTACAACCTGTCGAAGAGTCAATGCCAACACTCAGCAACAGAGAATGGGAATGCTTCCAAACTGCAGAACTATGCTGAAACCACCTTTCTACAGCACTGGTGTTGACATGGCTGGTCCCATAACACTCAGAGAAGGCTCTACAAGAAAGCCAGTTTGCTTTAAAGCATATTTTTGCATTTTTGTCTGCATGGCAACTAAAGCCATACACTTGGAGGTGTGCAGAAGTTTGAGTGCTGAAGAATTCTTGGCAATGTTCAGCAGGTTCTTCAACAGAAGAGGAGCACCTGCTGAGATGTTCAGTGACAATGGTGGAAACTTCACAGCAGCAGCAAAGCAAATCACTGCAGCAACATTGACAGCTTGGAAGAAGTGTCAAAGTAAATTCACCAACATCAGATGGCACTTCAATCCTCCAAAGGCTCCCAACTTTGGAGGGTTGTGGGAAGCCGGAGTCAAGAGTGCTAAGAGACTGTTACAGAAGATGCTCCAGCCCCACCCACTGAGAATTGATGAATTAACAACCATCATGTGTGAAATTGAAGCATTGCTTAACAGCAGGCCTTTGGTGCCAGCAGAAACAGTCGAGACAGATGATGAATTGTTCCTGACACCTGGACATTTTCTGGTATTCAGACCACTGAAGGCACCAGCCACAGGAGAAGCATCTGAAGCTCAAATATCCTCATTGAGAAGGTGGCAACTGGTAAAAAGATTGACAAGAGATTTGGAAAGCGCCTGGAAAGGTTGTTACATTCAAACAATTCAGAAGAGGAACAAATGGAACAGGGAAGAAGAGAATCTAAAAATTGGTCAGATAGTCTACATCAAAGATGAAGAATTAATTAGATACTCAAGATGTCCACTCGGGAAGATCACAGAATTGTTTCCTGGAGAAGATGGAATTGTCAGAACAGCAGCAGTACAGTCAAAAGGAAAGATTTACAGAAGAGCTGTTTCCATGCTGATTCCACTGTTTGTCAACAACAACAGCAACAGTGATCCTCATTCTCCTGTGGCCCCCAGTATGTTCAGGTCTGAACAGTAATGAATGTCATAGCAGTCATTAATGAACGTTGTCATGCTGTGCTACACAACAGCACAACTCATTAACTTGAAACAGTACACACTTAAACACACTTAATGTTCCATTCATTAGACATGCCACTTCATTCCTTTTTGTCTGCTATATAAACCTCGTCTGTTTCACAGTTTCGCCCTCTTTTTGAATAAAAATAATGTCAAATCTAAACAGTAACTACATAAGACTATTGATCATTGCGTGCCCCAGAAGGGGAGTCAGTAATGTACTACAATGATAGTGTGTAAGCAGGGTTTACTTCAGGTTTTTCGTCAAGGGGGGGGCAAATGGGCATGGCCAAGACTAGAAGAGGCAGAAAATATAGTTCCATACGGCTGGGCAATATAATGAATTTATTCAAAATGTATCGTGATATATTTCTAATTGTTAGTCATATTGAGCTTAACCTTTCTTACCAAAATATTGAGATATAAGGACGCATAGCAAAATCTAATCTGCATGCAAAAAACCCTTCCATTTTTGTCTAACACAGTCCCAATCTTAACAAGTCAGCATTTTTTTGCCTGACCTTGTTCATGTTAGTTTCTATCCATTCTCACTTAACTATACGACTGCATGGTTTATTTTAACAAAAATATTATTAAATTATTGTTAATACATGACGGAGCAAGTTTGAGTTATACCCTTTGCACGCAAAACACTAATCTTATATTGTAGTCAAATCAGAAATCGAATTGAGTATTAGTAAATTGGCTATGTGTTTGTAAAGGAAGGTTGTAGGTCTTGTATCTGAGCAGTTTTCAGCTAGAAATGTATGAAGTTAGGGATTAACATGTTATTTGCACTGTGCTAATTGGTGTAAACTTCTTCATTGGTGAATAATAGCTAATAAATCTCAACCGAAATAATGCAAATGTATTGTATTTGGTTACCAAGTATATTATCTCAGAAATCAGAGGGGAGGCAAACTGAAGCCAAGGGGGTGGGAGGAGGGGCAAAGTCCCCCTTGCCCCCTGAAATAAACCCTGGTAAGCATTGCATGTTTTTTCAACAGCAAGTTCGCCAACTGTACATACAATTCACACCCATGTAGGACATAACGAAAAATTTGATCAATAATTGACACTGGAACAAAAAAAGGAGTACACCAGTAAATTAATGAAAGATTTAATCTTGTTCTACCAGTTGTACCATTATGTCTTTGGCAGTGATGATGGCCACTGGAAGTGGCTTGCAATCAATACAACCATTTTTGTCAGCTAGTGTCAATAAGAACAAATAAAAATTATATCTAGCAGTGGTGCACTAGCTGGGAGAGCAGGACCTGTCAATCAGGAATATTCCAGACAATGAGAGTTTGGAAAATGTATGGCGTACACCTAAAAAAAAGTCAGTAATATTTCCATTATTATCCTGCACTACCATCTATTTCCACCCTTACGACATATTTTTCGAAATGTGTAACCAGTTCCATTTCCAAAATTGATAGGGACAAATGGCCTAAAAAGATTGGTCAACAACCTGTCTCAAACCTTCCTCCCAAACCAATTAATCAGAGATTAGGTTATTACCAAGTGAGCAAAAAAGATGCCAAGTTTTTTTCTGCTAAAAATGTCCAAATATGACGACTATAGCATTATACTCTTATGCAAATAACGCTCATATGCTAATTAATATGAAAAATCACAAATTGGTGAAACACAAGCGCCAGAGCTGGAATAGGTGTAGCTACAGCTTTGAAACTTGGAAATTCCTCTTTCTGGCCCCAAACAACCCAAATAAAGTATTTTGTGCATCTGTAACTCCTCCCCCTTTGATTTGAGCCCCATACCCCCTGTGTTCCATCAAGTGAGAGGGGGGGGGGGGGAGGAACTTGACCAATCTCGGCAGTTGAAGAAAAGACGACTAGTGTGTGTATGTGTGTGTGAATACGCTGTGACATTGTAGGCACATGTGTATGTTTGTGACCGTCTATAGGAAAATCGAGCACAATGTGGGCCCTACCAAAAATTTTTTTTTTGCACTTACACATTTGTCGGCATCAGTACATTGAGCTCTCCGAGTTTTAAAGCTGTAGTTTCAACCGTTGTCGATACATGTGCCCTAACTGTTCCCTTCCGTAGGCTTATTTAATACAAGAATTAAATAGATCTTTTCCCGACATTTACATGTACTGCGTTGTGCCCAATTTTCTTGTATTCTCTTCAGTTGGTATCGAATCATAATATAACAATGATTATTTCCTAGAAATATTGGTTCTAATTTAGCTGGTGCATATGAAGGTGCATGTTTTCTTATTTGGTCATAATTTTGCTAAAAATGTCTTTTTCTTATTCTTTTTAACTCAAAATGATCAGTAGTGAAATACCTCCAAATTGAACTAAGAAAAACTCAAACTAGCCCCACCTCATGAAGACCCTTTACCAAATTAATATGCAATAAACCTCTTAAAAACGTAAAAATTATTAACATGACTATAATTAAAAATCCAGATGACACGGTTTTTTAGGCAGGTGCAGGAAGCCAACACTCAACATTGGGATAACTACTCTCATTTCCCTAAAAATGCTAAGCTGTCATTTTTTAGTTACGTTATACATGATATTTGGCGTCATCAAGTGATGCTTCACGTTTTCCTTTGACCATGAGATAATCATCGTATTAGAAGAAAGTGAACCATGATATTAATAATGAATTTCTGGTTAAGAAATTTCACAATACAAAACATTTGTGGATAACTGTTGACTGGAATCAAATTATCTACGGAGATTTCAATTATACCTACAATAATTTTTTACCCTTCCCTCTTCCTCTATGGAAGAGATGTTCTATTATAGAACTAGTAGTTTTATGACACAACTATAACTCATAGCATTGAACCCTCTACTTTTCTTAGGAATTAGCGATACCATTCACTTAGTCTCGCATAGCCAGACCCTTTACCAACCGTAACCGCTACGCGGGGGAAGGAAAGGATCTGGGAACATACAATACAACGACTTGTTCAGCAGCACCCCAAAAAGGGTGCTCAATTATCACATTCCAGCAAGCTTGCGGTATACTGTGGGACGTCGAGGGTGAAAACATTGCTCAACTTCATTAAACTGGTGAAGTTGTTTTTCGTAGGCGATTTATAAGCACTTCTCTGGCAAGCAATAAACGTACGAGCATGAATAGGAAACCTGCTACCCGGATGTGGTCGTGACGTCATTGGTTACCACAAGCGTTGGAATGTGATAATTGGAGCACCCTTTTTGGGGTGCTGTTGAACAAGTCATTGTATTGTATGTTCCCAGACCCTTTCCTTCCCCGTGTAGCGGTTAACGGTTGGTAAAGGGTCTGGGCTACGCGAGACTACCATTCACTTACCATTGGGATTCCTCCCATCTTCACTTGGATGTCAGAGAGTTTCAAAGAATATTTACAATTGTATAAATTTGCAATAGAGTGCTGTACTAGCTTTTTAGAAGACTGGGTTCCAGAGTTTCTAACAGGAATGTTTGTTGGAGATATAGCTATATGTTTTTCCACACCAAAATACATCATCTAAAGTTTATAATTATTGAGACCTGATTAACCAAGGGCTGTTCAGAACATAAAAAAAAAAGCTTTAGTTAAAAATGTTACTGTTCCAGTTAAATGTTACTATTAAAAATTGTGATTTTATAAGGAGAACATTTCATAATGACTTTCATAACTGGTACGTTACATTACTGATTTGGATGAGAGATCTGAATTCTAGCATCATGCCACAGCAATCCCACCTCTGGACATTTAGGCACGAAAAAGACTTTATCAAGAGTTAGTGAGCGGCTTATGTGGCAGGGAATGGTCAATGATGTTAATAAATTGGTAAGCAAATAAATAAACTCATACAGAAGTGAGTGTGGTCAACTGATGACAAAGAGTGTTGTTATTTTTTAATTGTCATAATATATCCAGGTTAGTAATTGTGATCTGTGCCATGGCAAATTAAGCCAATCTATTCCAGAGCTCCATCCAGTACCAGTTGTGTAACCATGGCACCACATTGGTATTGACTTCATTGGCCCCATCTCTCCTGCATCACATCAAGTAAACAGATACATCTTGACTATAACTGATTATTTCACAAATTTTGTTGAGGAAATTCCAAACGTAAATATTTTGAAAATGTAGCTGCTGCATTGTTCAAGATAGTCAAACATATTATGCACTATGATGAAGTCTTGAAGCTTATAATTTATTGAATATACTATTATAGGTATTTATGAGAATGGGAATTTGAAAGGAAAACTCATCAACAAGAAGTACTAAAGAGCAGTGTTAACATATAACTATACTGATATAACTCACCACCTCCAATTAATCACACAATTGATTTTTTTCCTCCCGGGCTAGGTGGGACTAAATTTGGCAAAGCGGACCACATCTGGCAGCCATATTTAGTCCGCCCGGACTGAATTCGGCAGCCAATTGTGGTCATGGACAGTTTTTAGCAGCCAATTTCAGTCCGGGGGGGACCGATTTTGGGTAGGACCTGATTTGGCATTACAGGGGATCGGGTAAAGTGATTATGCAACGCAGTATCATTCTATTATACTTACTTCCATTCCTTTGGCTTTTTCAAATGCTTGTGATGTGCAGCAGTGTCCCCAATGCTTCTATACTCACTGCGGTTAAGGCTAAGGTAAGTATCTGTCTGCGGTGAGATATTTCATACAGTGGACAAAATGGTTTTATATCCGCATTGAAAAGTTTTGTTGTGTGATATGTCATAAGCAGTAGTTGCATGATAAGTGAGTGTTTAAATAAAAAACCCTAGCTACCGTATTCATCCCAATTACAGCACCGCTCAAATCTTAGCACCAACTGGTGACAATGTTTTGTTGTTTTTTCGTTCTAGCTATTTATAAACCAATCCCATTTTTGAATTATTCTGGTGCTTAGCTAAATCATAGATCGTGAATAAAAGGAAAAGGGATCGGCAACACCCATTCAATTACGACACTTCCCGTTTTCCATACGGGAGTATGTGACCATTTTGTTTTACCATTCTTGACATTTTTTTGGAGTTTTTATTTTTCTTTAATGTGTCAAATATTACGACCCGATGTTTTACAAACAATTCAGTGGGGTGGGTTGTTGAATAGGAAAGTAAATGTTCTGCCTATGCAATTACACGAATCTTTTTCCTCTTGAAACAACCCCTACCCCAATTGTATTCGTGATTTAAGCGACCCTTTACCTGATGGACTGTATTGGCTGAACTATATTTCTTAGGCTTTAATACTTCCATTGTTTGTATAGTTTATCAAACTTTGTAGTTAACTTGGTAGTTAGTGAGTTGTGTTATTAGGAGTGCGTCTTTATACCTCAATATTTTCTGTTTTGCCAGGACAGAGAGAATGGTATTTGAAAGCTACAAGGCTGAAGCTGTCAGGAAAGACAAAAGAAGACGTACAACCTCACGAAAGAGGTTTAAGTGTGTGAGTGTATATTTTATAAGGGTGTTGGTGCTAGCTAAGATGGAAATATTCACAAGATTTTGTGTACCAACATGACCTTATATATACACACAGTTTCATTAGAAATATACTGGCACTCGTGCTTGTATATCATTTATGATACTCTATACAATCAGGCAATATTTTCTAAGTCACAATGTGAAATAACCATGCAGATTAGAATTCCGTCAATCAGTCAAGTCACAATGTGAAATAACCATGCAGATTAGATCTTTCGTTTGTCGTGCTTCTATTTTATATGTTGCTCCAGATGCTAGTGCAGGTCCTGAATTTTAACTAAACGTATGCTTGTGTGTGTGCATATGCGTATGTGTGTGTGTTCATGTATATGCATCAGTTGAAGGAGGCTCATGATGAGTTAAAGGGGTGGTGGGGGTCGATGATGGTGCAATATCGAGCGAGGAAAGATTCTGGAGACAGAGAAGAAGGAGCTATAGAGTGACCCGCACACAAAGAAAGTCTACAAGTGTGGCATAGGCAAGTGTGTGGATCTATATGTGTTCGCCAGTAGTGGTGCATTGAGAGGCATTGCAGCTGATGTATTGATAGTGTAGAAGTAAAAGGGTCCAGCTAGTGAAGTAAGGAGTTGCAGGGTCTAGTCTCAGTGAAATAGAGGGGTCATTCCGTGTGAACTCAACCGGTAGGATTACACTACATATTAAAAGACTAACCTCATTGCTTATACAGTGCTTGTTAAAAAAATCAGATATCACTGACAGACATTAGAACACAAGTTGAAACTTGAAGAGTGGGACGTTATGGGTGTGTCGTGTATGTGAAAAAAATTTTTGTAGGTAGTTGCCCACATGGAGAGCGCTAAAATTTTGAGTTTATTTGATCCATAACTAAAAAATTAGAGGATATAGGTAAATTATTGTGGTGTCATATTATTATTATGAAAGAGTGGGTTAAAAATACTATAGTTTGAAATGTAGAACTTCAGAATGAGTCATTCTTAAAATATTACGTCTTGAATAATTAATTAGGGGGAGCGTCTCCTGTATTGTTTTTTTTTTTTCGTTTTGTTTTTATGAAGGGCTATCTCAGAAATTGCATTGAGTCCAGTTCTAAAATTTCACATATGCTCTTTATACATGAACAGGCTTCAGCATAATTTCTTAAGTCAAACCAGAAAGGTCATCGGGAAAATTTGGTTGAGTTCACATGGAATGATCCGGAGATATAAAGGGTCCAGTTAGTCAAGCAGGGAGGTAAAGGGGTCTTTTCCTGTCAAGAGGTATAGGGTCCACTCCGTGGTGCTATGTAGGGAGGGTTTCATGTTGAGAGGTAAAGGGTCCACTCCGTGGTGCTATGTAGGGAGGGTTTTATGTTGAGAGGTAAAGGGTCCACTCCGTGGTGCTATGTAGGGAGGGTTTCATGTTGAGAGGTAAAGGGTCCACTCCGTGGTGCTATGTAGGGAGTAAGGCTGTGAGGTATACCAGTATTAGTAATTACCAAGGTATCAAGTCTCTGGGCCAGCGGTATTTTTCAAGCCTACCAAAGTTTGTGATGAACTACTAATACCTTTACCACGCCGGTTTTGTACTTACCTGTAGCGGTTTTGTACTTGTAGGCCTTTTCTACTTGGTAGGTTAGCTGCTAGCTGCTCTATAGCCCTGGAAGTATTTCTATTATCTACGCGGTTGGGTAAGCTCCTCCCCTTTACGTTTAATACTTTACCAAGTGTCCCACGTGGTGGTGTAGTTTTTTTTTGTCATGGCTACCTCTGAAGTACCAGTACCTGAAGAATGCTATATTGCCAAACCTGGAGCAAAAAGTACAGTGTGGAACTTTTGAAAGACACAAGTGGCAAGGCTGTAGATGATGGAACAGCTTTTTGCAAGAGTTGTAACAAAGCTGTTATTGCTAGGAATGGAAATACCTCCAATTTGAGATCACATCTCAAAAATAACCATAGGCTTTTATTCAGTCAGCTGGCTGGATGTGGAAGTCAAGCTGCAAATCCTAACCCCAAACCACAGCAACAATCTCAACTCAACACCTTCATGAAGAGTCAGCCTCCATATTCACACCAAAGTAAGCGATGGAAAGAGCTCAACAATGCTGTGGCATGGTTTTTGTGTAAAGATGGTTTACCACTATACACTGTGGAAAAAGAGGGATTTAAAAAACTAATCCAGACCATGGATAATCGATACGAGCTGCCGAATAGGACTCACTTTTCACGTCATATCATTCCTGAGCTCTATACATCAACAAAAGAAAAGGTTACGATGAAGCTTACTGACGTGCAGTTTTTTGCCGCTACTACAGACATTTGGTCGAGCATTGGAATGACTCCGTACATCAGCTATACCATTCATTACATTTCCAAAGAATGGGATCTTGAGTCTCCATTGCTCTTTCCATTAGCTTTCTCCCTGAAGACTATACAGCTGCAGTGATTAGTGAAGCTTTGGAAGAAACCCTCAAGGAATGGGAGCTGTGTCCCCTTAAACAAGTTTGCCTGACCACCGACAGTGGTGCCAACATGGTTGCTGCTGCAAGAAACTTGGGTTGGACTCGAATTTCATGCTTTGGGCACAACTTACATTCAGGTGTGACAAAAGCATTGGACAAAGACAGGAAGTTTGAAAGAGCACTTGGTGTTGCAAGGAAAATAGTTAGTGCCTTTTCGTGCAGCTGGAGCAGGCTATAACGTGTGTGTTGAGTTCTGACAGGAAGGCAACCCATCTGATTCCTTCATGGCAGGATCAAGATGTCTGGAATGCAATTGATGAAGCCCTTTCACCGCTCGCAGACTTCACTGACATCATGTCAGGTGAAAAGAATGTCACCGGCTCATCAATTTTACCTATCCTTGATCTCCTTCGATCTTCTGTTTTGAAGTATAATTCCAACCATAAACCTGTGACCAATGAAATACGGGATGCCATCCTTGCAGATCTGTCTGTTAGGTATGTACATCCAGATGTCACTACGGTTTTAGAAATGACTTCACTGGTCGATCCTCGCTTTAAAGAACAGTATGTAACAGATCTTGAGGAAGCAAAGGAGCACATCTGTACCGAAGCAGTGAGCTTATTCTAGGAGGCTCAACAGAATGATCTATCACAACCAGCGCCATCATCAGAAAGCTTACCACCTGCAAAAAAAAAAAAGTGACGTTGGCAAGCTTATTAAAAAAGCATGCTCCAGACAACACTGATGTGTCACATACTGCCATATCCCCAGAGCAAAAACTTCATACTGAAATTACCAACTACCTCAGGCAGCCGAAACCAGACATGGAAGAGAACCCACTCAAGTGGTGGAAGGAACACAATGCTGTGTATCCTCTCCTCTCCGCTGTGGCTAAGAAGTACTTGTGCTTTCCTGCCTGGCTAAGAAGTACTTGTGCTTTCCTGCCACAAGTACCCCCTCCGAGCGATTATTTAGCCGGAGTGTAACTCCATTCAGAGCTTCATTGAAGCCCGAAACTGTTCAGGAACTAGTTTTTCTTCTGGCTAACCTTTAATTATACTTGTATAATATTGTAGTGTTAAAACTCTATATTTAGTAATACCGAGGTACTTCGAAAATACCTTATCGAGGTATTATTTAAGCAATACCTCACAGCCTTAGTAGGGAGGGTTTCATGTTGAGAGGTAAAGGATCCACTCCGTGGTGCTATGTAGGGAGGGTTTCATGTTGAGAGGAAAAGGGTCCGTAGGGAGGTAAACGGTCTAGTTGTAGTGTAGTGGGAGGTAAAGGGTCCACTCGTGAAGTAGAGAGGTAAAGGGTCAGTCAGGCAACTAGATGTTAGTGTGAAGTGAGGAAGTTAAAAGATACTCATTAATATCTGCTATTGTTTGTATTTGTATCAAAACAAAGGATTTGTTATTAATATGTGGAGCGTGAAGAAAGATATGTTTGGCTTGTTAGTGTATGGAATTATTGCCTGTATATACTTTGATACTAACTTTTGTGTGTCTAACACCTTACTTTATATTTACAATCACATTATTTGGAACTTTGATGTACAATAATAAACTAATTTTGTATTCCTATTTCTGAATAATGTACAGTAGAACCTCTCTTATCTGGGCGCCTTGGGACCAGGGGGTGCCTGTTGTTGCTCAAGAAGCCTGGCCAACATTTTCTGCGTTGAACCCCATCTAGTTCGACAGTCCTGTGTGGGTAAACAAAAAAAAACACTAATATAAAGCACATATACATGTAGTATTTGCACGAATTAACTTACAGCAATTAAGGAGTGCTGAGGAATATTAAGGTTTATCTGAGCTAAGGCAAGGCTTCGTCTCCTTTTACTGTGAAAGTCCCAGTATCTCTGAAACAATGTCTTTTTAAGCTAGTTACATCTGGAACGGTCACGAAAACATCAATTCACCCACTCATTTAATTATTTTGTCCCGATTTAGGTGCCCGTATAATGGAGGTGCCCGCATCTAAGGAGTCGGATAAGAGAAGTTCTAATGTAGTAACATTTTTTTCACATTCGTATAATTTATGTTAGAGTTGAAATTGGTGAGGGTCTGCTGCATCTTGCTTTATTTGAATTGAATAGATTAGTTTACTGAAGGTTGTTTTTGTTAAATATAGGTTTCAATATCCGATGTGGCATTGTTCCGGCTCAAGTCTTGGTGTCAACGACTCTCTCAAGAATGAGATATGATGTCCCCATTGTACTTTAAATTCAATGCGACGCGAGAGCCCCCGACGAGGCCAGTGTAGCCAGAAGGCTTCCGCGACCTGCCGGGACCCAGCGCCGGCTCCCTGAGCCCAACGAGGCGCCGCTTCAGCTGCATACATTTCCCTCCTAACGGTTTTGCGGTCTTTTTGACTCTCTTTTCAAAGTACTTTTCACCTTTCCCTCACGGTACTTGTTCGCTATTGGTCTCGTGCCGGTATTTAGCTTTAGATGGAGTCTACCACCCACTTTGGGCTGCATTCCCAAACAACCCGACTCTCCGAAGGCAGTGGCAGCCCGGGCCGGCGGCGTCGCTCACGGGGCTCTCACCCTCTCCGATGCGCCTTTCCAGGTCGACTTCGACGGCGCCAACCCGGGACAACGGCTGCCTCTCCAGGCCACAATTCTCCGACGCCCAGCGTCTGGATTTCAGGCTCAAGCTGTTCCCACTTCGCTCGCCGTTACTGAGGGAATCCTGGTTAGTTTCTTTTCCTCCGCTTATTGATATGCTAAAATTCAGTGGGTGATCTCGCCCGATCTGAGGTTCGAAAAAAAAAGAGAAGGAGGGAGAGAAGGAACGAGTTCCTCTGCCCCGAGCGCTTCTCCTCTCACCATCTCAACAGCTCCGCCCTTAAAAAAGCTTCCTGCGCCACGCAAAACGGACCGCGCACGACGAGAGAGACCAGGCCAACCCGCGTGGCGCTCGCGTGACGTCAAAGCTTTTTCCACAGACGGGTGAAGGCTGCCGAACTTTTGCTTCAAGGGACGCCCCTCTCGGGACAACGACCACAGTGCGGTCCACGCCCGCGCTCCGAAGAGTCGGGTAAGAGGTCCAAGAACAAAGAGAATGCTCGGACGGACGTGCACCCGGGGATGCCGGGAACGCCATTTGCGTTCAAAGACTCGATGATACTGCAATTCACACTAGGTATCGCATCTTGCTGCGTTTTTTATCAATGCATGAGCCGAGGGGTTCACCGTTAGAAGTTGTATTTTTTTCGATCAACGCAACCAAAACTCGACATAAAATGAACAGACGGAAAACAGGCGAGAGCGCGAAGTGGGGCGCGAGGGAGGCGCGACAGTTCCCACGCCTTAGACCCAGCTCTCTTTCTCGGAAGAGAAAGGGCCGCCGGGAACCCCGACAGACGCTCTCAAACCCAGGACTGTGCACGCGGCTCTCGGCCGAAAACCAAAGACTCTAATGATCCTTCCGCAGGTTCACCTACGGAAATCTTGTTACGACTTTTACTATGTCGGCCCATCTGCGGCTATACCCACATAATTCGCAACAGCAGTCTAGGCCATTGCCGGACGGCGGCTGGTGTGCCACAGCGCATGCGCAGAGCGTCTGTCTCAAAAAGTGCTTTATGCACAAAATAATTTTCATTGGATAACAACAGTGAACAATCGTACATGGTGAGATATTGCAACTACAAAGGGAAAATGGTGACCAGAATTGTACAAAGATAAATAAATAAATGGATGTATCTGCATAAAAGTTTGTTCCGAGTTCGGCTCCTCACATAAGCAGGTGCTTACATAGCATGTCTGCTGACGCACACACAACTTCTCTCTGGAGCAGGGCAATGATCGTTTCTATCGTGTCGGGCCAGAACAGGTCGGCGTCCTCCAGGTGGGCCCTTACTCTGCCCACTGTCCCCAGGTCACCTATCACCACTGGAACACAGCGAACCCTCCAACCACTTTCCTGCCCAGCCAGGTCTGCCGCCAGGGTCTGGTACTTCGCCCTCTTCTCTGCTTCCCTGGTCTCCAGGCAGCTCTCATATGCTGGGTCACTCTGCCCGACCTGAAGTTCCAGATCAGGACATCCGGCCTTCTTTCAGTGATCGTTCCCTTGGTCGGGCAGAGCTGGTCCACCGCTACTTCAAACACGCCCGCAGGTCCGTAGTTTCCTGGCAGAGCTCTTCCATGCAACTCTCTGTACGCGTTCTACCCTTCGCAGTGAAAATGGACCTGACCAGTACGTACAAAAGCCGATCATGCTGTGGTGGAAGCTATGAGGAGCTGTCACCAATTGTGGTAGAAGGGGTCAGGAAAACAACCAGGGAAGTAGTCTGCCACCAGAGTGTTGAATGCTAGCTGTATCCACAAGCTTTTCAAAGCTTCCCAATAATCCCTCACACAGAGGTTTCAAGTCTGGCTTAGAATTAGTAGAATAAAACTTCAACATGCATATGATACAACACTGAACAGCATATGGCACAGCCAAGCAAATATATAAAGCCTGACTGCACATGCTCAGAGGATGACATGGCATAAAACTAAAAATAGAATGTCTAAATATAGTACAGTAAATAGTGTTAATTAGCTAGTGCATGGGAACAAGTCACTGTTTTGAAGTGTGGTGATTCTACCACACATGCCTCCACTTCATGAAGGTCCATTCATGTGCCGGACAGGCCGAGAGGATGTGGCCAATGGTCTCCGGAGCTCCATGGCTAACTTGGCACCTGTCATCTTTGCGTCTCCCCAGGAACACCTAGACATAGATATATGATCAACCATAAGTCAATGGACTCTCTGCTATCCGGGTCAGAACAAACACTACACCCTCTATCTCACCCAGGCCCCTTTCCCCGGCCAAGCCCACAACAGCCTATGGGTCACGCAACACATGATATACAAGTCACTCACCTCTCTTCTTCTGGTTAGGGTCACTCCGTCTTGTGCCGCAACTATGTCTCCCTCCACCTTCTGGGGGACCTTTCCGTCCGTCAGCCATCTGATTGACATCTTCCTGTTGACAGCCTGTCTGTCCACCTGCCGGAGGTAGACCCCATGGATCTTACTAAGTCCGCTTGCTGTGCCATCCTCAATTCCACCAGTGTCTTTTTAGCGACCTTCGCAGGTGCTCTGTCATCCTCAGCTCTACCAGCGTCCCTGAGCAGGCCACATCACATTCCGTACCTGTCAAGGATGGATAGCGCTGCCCCCAGAATCGTCATCCTACGCTCAGCCTCCTCGAAGTGCTTGAGGAAAGCTAATGCACCCTCGATTCTGCTATCCGCTGCTCTTACCAAATAGAGGGCTGCCCCCATTACCTCTACTTCCCACACGAAGGTCAGGGCTGCGAGCCCTCTGCCGCCCATGTCTCTGTGCAGATGGACCCTAGCACTCGAGGCCGCAGGGTTATGGGCCTGGTTGGCAGACAGGATTGCCCTCAGGGTTTCATCTAGGATTTTTGGTTTGGGAGGGGAAGGTAGCCTCTGACTTTACAGGTTCCACTCTTAGTGTATTAGTGTTTGATGATTTCTAATTGGTGCACAGTTTCTAATTGGTGCACAATTTGACCACATGCTGGTGATGGAGAGAATTCTAATCAGAAGACCTAGGTCAGATAGTCCTGATGAAGCCTCACAAGTTACTCCAAGTCCAAAGAGGCCTAATAATGATGGTGGCAGTGTTAATAAACGTTTGGCTTCTCTCTGTGTGATACTTCCAGTTACCACAGCAACAGTAGAAAGAAGCTTTAGCGACATGAAGTTTGTAAAGACAAGATTGAGAAGCAGGCTCAGTGAAGAAACTCTTGATCAAGCTATGCGAGTTCGCATTGAAGGTCCTGAGAAATTAAGTTATAGAGAGCTAGAAACAATAGTAGAACACTGGAAGAATCAGAAAAAGCGCAGACTTGCCATTTAAACTTTTGCACACACTCACAATTTTTTTCCACTCACAATTATTTTAAGATGACCTCATCTATCTGAATATTTTCTTTTGGGGAGGGTGTTGAGGAATTTGGGGGGGGAAGTTGAGGACTTTGGGGAGAAGTTTCCCCCCCTGCACCCACACTAGATGAAACCCTGGCCCTGGTCCGCACGTCCAACTCGATAAGGTACCTGCGGTACCACACGATTAATGACATGTAGAAGCGGACTACTGCAACTGCCCATCTATTGTGGGCTGCCACCTTCTCACTGGTGCTCAGTGGTGAGGACCAAACCAGAGCCACCCTCTTTAAGTATTCCTGCCTCACTCTGGCTCTTGTGAGGCCACTGTGCACTCGGAACACTTGCTCAACCCCCAGGTACCTGTACGACGTGCTCGAGTCAATCTCCCTGATGATTCCCGCACTCACCACCACTCCACTGGCGTCGCACCTCAACCTTTTTTAGGTAGGCCACTGCGCACTTCCTCACCCCCAGCATTATACCCACAGCTGAAGCTACCCGCTCCACATCCGCCAGCATGCTGGCCAAGTCTTCCTGCTTGGACTCGTATACCTTGAGGTCGTCCATGAACATCACATGGGTAATAGAGGAAGCGTGAGCTGAAACCCACCTTCTTCTGCAACAGGCCAGAGAGCGGGGAAACCACCAGGGAGAACAGGAACGGGGACAGCGAATCCCCTTGGTACAGGCCCCTCCTGAATCTCACGAGGTGCCGGATTGTTCCTGAGCCTTCGCACCGAATCTCAAGGTTCGTTGCCCACTTGCCCATCACCTTGGCCAGTCTGCGTCTAACGATCTCCGGGGCCTGAACCATCTCAAGGCACGCAGTGATACACGTGTGGGGAACAACATCGAAGGCCATGCGGAAATCAATCCATGCTACCGACAGGTCCTGCTCGTACAACTTCGCCTCTTTGGCCAGCATCACATCTACCACCAGGGCATCCAGGCATCCTCTTCTACCCTGGACTCCTGCCCTCTGCTCCTCCGGGAGCAGGGTGCCAACTGCTCTGTGCAGAATGACGGTCAGTGCCACGGTCATCGCCTTGCAACCACCATTTAGGCAAGTTATAGGCCTGAATTGGCCCCGCTTTGTTGTCCCCTCCACCTTCGGAATCAGGACAGACTGGCCTCTTATGAACAAGTAGGGGAAGCCATCCCCACTGTCTAAGACTTCCTTGATGGCCCTCATGATGCGGTTCGCCACACCACCGAGATGTCTCAGCCAGAAGGGAGCCAGTCCATCTGGCCCAGGTGCCTTCCATGGCACCTGTTTAGACACTGCCAGCCTCCATGCAGCGTCCCACGGTATCTCATCCACTTCAGTATCCTCCAGCGCCACTGCGACAGCCTTGCCATATTCCACAATTTCGTCATCCTGGGGAACGGCTTTACCTTCTGTTCCCCAGATGTCCTCCCAGAAGGCGGTGAAGGCGTTCACATCAACTGGGCCACCTATCCCTAGGCTGGCCTGCTCTCCTGAAAGTGCCATCAGACCCACCCCAGCAACCCTATGCCTCAGCCTGACGAGCAATTCAAAGTGGTGCTAGACTATCGTTCTCGTAAGGAAACCAGACGGGAGCATTATAGTCTGTGAGGACTCTAGGAAATTAAATAAAAACACCCCAATTAACAGATACTAACTGCCTACGCTGGAAGAGCTAGTGGAAAGGGTGGGTAATTCAAGTGTTCTGTCCAACTCTTGATCTGCTTCAGTTTCCTTTCTGCCTTGAGGAGCTGGCACTTCCTCACACGAACCCTGCCTTCCCACTTGTAGATCTCTGCACGCAACCTGCGGTTCGTCAATCGATTCATGCCCAGGTCCTTGGCCAGCCTCCTACTCCTGACCAGTTGACCACAGGTGCGACGGCCTTTGGTCCGGGCACTTCTAAGTTCCTCCTTAAGTCTTCTGAGCAACCTTTCATGGAGGACTGCCTGCCTCCTTGCTGCTGGACTGCAAGTAGCGATCTTGCCTTCTTCTCAGGGTGCTCAGCTACTGGGGGTCTGTCAGTAAGGGACCATTCAATGCCGTCCTCAACATCGTATGACGTAGCGGGTTCACACTCCCCCGCTTCTACTGCTGTACAGTGCCCGGCTGCCTTCACAGCAAGCAGTGCATTGCTGTACATCAGGCAGTTCAAGCGCCATAATCTGGCTGCCGGCTTGGCAAGCTGGGGTCACCTTTCCCACGTGTCCACCAACATGTCATCAATCTCCGCCAGCAGGCTGGAATCCACAGCTCTACCACGAACGCTGGGTCTGGAGTCAAGGCGATCCCACCCTGAATAATGCAAGGCCTGGTAGAATGCCTCCAGCTTGGGCCTCCAGGAATCCATAGAGACCACTCAGGTCCGGCTCGGTGGGTGCATCCGGTACCTCCAGTGTCGGGCCCCCAGCAGGCCCCTGCAAACGAACAAACAATAGTATACCAAATAGTACACCACAGTGGGGGACTCACCTCCTGAGGCTGCGCTTGCCTAGCTTTGATAAGCTGCAGTTGCCTCAACAGGGCTGCAGCTCTCGAGGGCCGTTGTGGGTAGGCCAGGGACCATCTCCTCTCCAGCTCGTACATTCTTTGCTTCCCCCTAAGGGGAAGATCCCAGACCTCCTCCGCAATGCGCTCTAGCAGTGCGTAGTTGGCTGGGGTCCAGTGCACACAGGATTGAACATAGCCTCCAGCACGCCTCCTCGATCATTAAGTCTGCACAGAAACAGATATATTTGATATAGTGGAGTTTGGGGTAGCTAGTACCCAACCTCCCCAAACTATCACATCCCCCTCTGTCGACCCAAAACACATGCTATTAAAGTGCATGGGGGAAAGCGCAAGGTGCCCCAAACTCCTCCCACATTTGTGAGACCACACCCACCGACGGACAGAATGTACATAATACCATCACCGCAGGCAGGGCGGAACTCACTCAGAAGGAATGAGACAGGCCAAAGAAGGTCACTGGCTGTTTAGCCCTGATCATCAAGGTACCGGGCCCCACCACACCAGATCGCAGACCGATGGCATCACCCAAAACAGCCACACTTTCCAATGCAGCAGAACCGTTAATTCCTTTAGGTTTCAGCCTTGCGACCATACTCCCCCGGAACCCAAAGACTTTGATTTCTCATAAGGTGCCGATGGAGTCAAATGCTAACATCCACCGATCCCTAGTCCGCATAGTTTATGGTTAGGACTACGACAGTATCTGATCGTCTTCGAACCCCTAACTTTCGTTCTTGATTAATGAAAACATCGATCCGAGAATTTCACCTCTGACAATTAAATACGAATGCCCCCAACTGTCCCTCTTAATCATTACTTCGGTCCAAGAAACCAACAAAACGGGACCGAAGTCCTCTTCCATTATTCCATGCTAATGTATTCAGGCGAAGGCCTGCCTTGAACACTCTAATTTTTTCAAAGTAAACGTCCCGAACTCCCCGACCACTGCAATGAAGAGAAGTCGGGGCTTCCGAGAGGAAGGGCGGCCGACCAGTGCTCACCTCGCGGTGGACCAGTCGGGCCGCCCCGAAATCTAACTACGAGCTTTTTAACTGCAACAACTTTAATGTACGCTATTGGAGCTGGAATTACCGCGGCTGCTGGCACCAGACTTGCCCTCCAATTATTCCTCGTTAAGGGACTTAGATTGTTCTCATACCAATTGCCGGACTACGATAGCCCAGCACTGTTATTTATTGTCACTACCTTCCCGAGTCGGGATTGGGTATTGCGCGCCTGCTGCCTTCCTTGGATGTGGTAGCCGTCTCTCAGGCTCCCTCTCCGGAACCGAACCCTAATTCTCCGTCACCCGTTGCAACCATGGTAGGCCACTACCGTACCATCGAAAGTTGATAGGGCAGAAATTTGAATGAAGCACCGCCGGCACGGGGGCCACGCGGTTCGAGCAGTTATCATGAATCGCCGAGCTACCAGGGGGCCGCGGAGGACCCGCCTGCGCCGGTTTTGGATCTAATAAATACGTCCCTTCCGGAAGTCGGGACCTTCTGCATGTATTAGCTCTAGAATTACTACGGTTATCCAAGTAGTAGAGGGACCGTCAAATAAATTATAACTGATTTAATGAGCCATTCGCAGTTTCACGGTACAGAATCGTTTATACTCAGACATGCATGGCTTAGTCTTTGAGACAAGCATATGACTACTGGCAGGATCAACCAGGTAACAAAACCGTCCAGCGGGACCGGGACGCATGCCCCGGTCCCTCCAAGGCGCGGCCGCAAAGGGCCGGGCCTCGATGTTTTATGGAGTCCAGGCGCAAAAGCCTTTCTTCTCGATCGCCCTCCGAATGCGAACTCATGCGAAGGCGCCAGTCCCGGAAAAAAGTTTCCGGACCCGCACTCCGGCTGCTTCCATCCCCGAGAACCAGGAAGCGGCGCAACCTCCGACAAAGGCGACGCGACAGAGACAGAGTCAGAGCCTGCAAGGGGCTCTCGCTCTTCTCGCCGCTCTGCTTCCGAGCTCAGGCCCTGGGCCGGGCCGTGACAGCTGCCTCCACTCGTGGCAGCTGCACCCCAGCCGGGCGGCCTGGCCTAGTCAGTCTCTCGCCGTGAAAGGCGATGAAATCCAGAGACGGCTGCACTGCTCAGACAGCAGCACACGCCAACCCCTCATAGTAGCCAGAGTTGTTGTGTGCTGCAAAGACGCTTCCTCGCGGAGAACTTTCCAGTTCTCCGCATGCACTGTGGACTTTGTGCGTGTGCGTGCTCCGGCGCAGCGAAATTTTTGAAATACTTCATTTTTGCCCGTTATTTCGGCTGCAGTCCCCAATTGGGTCCTGGGATGCAAGCACGCCTTGGGTACCACAAAACCACACTTTTGGCTCGTGCTGATGAAACTGCTTGGAAAGCCAAAATTTTTGTGCAAGGTTCTCTGCAAGTAAAACAACTGTTCAATTTATGTAATTGTTTGCACTAAAATGGAGCATGCAGTGGGCGGAGTCACGCTGTCGTATTTAAAATGTTGAGGTAAAGCAGTGAGCGAAAGCAATAAAGTTGGCTGTTTCTTTTAAGCAAACTGTTTCAGGAAACCAGCTGCTTTATTTGAGCAGCTGGTTTTGGAAGCCAGCTGTTTTAGCAAAGCAGCTGTTTTAGCAAAGCAGCTGTTTCAATTAATGTAGCTGGACCAGTACAGAGGTGGTTCCACTAGACTCAATTGTAGCTAGGCTGCTGTTCATGTCAAGCAGCTGCCAATGCCAAGCTGTTTGTTGTCGTAAAGGAGCTGTTTAAATAAAACAGCTGTTCCCATTAAACATCTGTTTTCATAAAGCGGATGTTTAGTTTTACCAATATTCTGCTGGAGTCGTAAATTATGGGGACAAGCAGCTTTGAGATCTAAGAGAGTGTTTACTCTGAGCATCTGCACCAAAATAAGCGTGTACAAGATAAGCCGCTGTACAAGCTAAGCAGCTGTTCAGGTTGAGAATTCAAGTGGAGCACTAAGTTGAGGAGTTCAAGTTCAACAGTTAATTCAGTTCCAACAGAGAATTTGCTCCAATGAAAACAGCTAGTTTCAGACAGTGATGGGTTAAGATCTTTTTACTGTTTATTGAAGCAGCTGTTGGAATTCACCTTCATTAGCTATACTCTCAATGTCAAGTTTAAATTTAACATACAGCTGTTCAAACCCGTTAACATGAGCTACTACAGGTTCGTGCCACGTCAATCCGCTGCGCACATTAATGAGGTGTTTTCACAAGTCGCGTCAATCCGCTGCGCACATTAATGAGGTGTTTTCATAAGCCAGTCAATTCAAATATATTGAAAAGTAAAAGTATAATTAAATGGACAGTAAGTAGAAGTAAAGTACCAGTAAACAGAGTAGACAACTACACTAAGTAGAAGTAAAATCTACTCTGTTTACTGGTACTTTAGTAGTACTTTACTTCTGCTTAGTGTAGTTGTCTAATCTGTTTACTGGTACTTTAGTAGTACAACTACAAAGTAAAAGTAAAGTACCAGTAAACAGAGTAGACAACTATGCTCAGTAGAAGTCAAGTACCAGTAAACAGAGTAGACAACTACAAAGTAAAAGTAAAGTCAAATATGTAGAAGAGTAAAATAAAAGTAAAAGTAGAATTAGACGGAGCAAATGAGTGTAAAAGCATTCTGAACAGTCAATATATGTAACGTCATAGCTTTAAAGTGGCTGTTTTGAGATAGTATAGTAATTGTAAGACCTAACTCAAAGCTTTGCTTAAAGAGTGGCCAGTCCTGAGCCAATAGTGACTGTTAAGAGAAACTAGTAAAAGTAGTAGTAGTGGCAGCAGCAGTAGGTAGTAGTAGTAGTAGCAGCAGCAGCAGCAGCAGTAGCAGTAGTAGTAGAAATAAAAGTCGCAAGTCGTAGCAAAGAACATGTTCAAGTATAGAAGCAGTAGCAGTAGTAGTAGTAGTAGTAGTAGTAGTAGTAGTAGAAAAGTATAAGTGGAAAGTCGTAGCCAAAGTGACTGTTAGTAGTAGTAGTAGTAGTAGTAGCAGCAGCAGCAGTAGCAGTAGTAGTAGAAATAAAAGTCGCAAGTCGTAGCAAAGAACATGTTCAAGTATTAAAGCAGTAGCAGTAGTAGTAGTAGTAGTAGTAGTAGTAGTAGTAGAAAAAGTAAAAGTGGAAAGTCGTAGCCAAAGTGACTGTTAGTAGTTGTAGTAGTAGTAGTAGCAGCAGCAGCAGTATCAGTAGTAGTAGAAATAAAAGTCGCAAGTCGCAGTAAAGAACATGTTCAAGTATAAAAGCAGTAGTAGTAGTAGTAGTAGTAGTCGTAGTAGGAGAAAAAGTTAAAGTGGAAAGTCGTAGCCAAAGTGACTGTTTAGAGAATGTAAAAGCAAGTGGAAAGTCGTAGCCAAAGTGCCTGTTTAGAGAATGTAAAAGTCAGTCCAAAGTCGTAGCCAAAGTGACTGTTTAGAGAATGTAAAAGCAAGTGGAAAGTCATAGCCAAAGTGACTGTTTAGAGAATGTAAAAGCAAGTGGAAAGTCGTAACCAAAGTGACTGTTTAGAGAATATAAAAGCAAGTGGAAAGTCGTAGCCAAAGTGCCTGTTTAGAGAATGTAAAAGTAAGTCAAAAGTCGTAGCCAAAGTGACTGTTTAGAGAATGTAAAAGCAAGTGGAAAGTCATAGCCAAAGTGACTGTTTAGAGAATGTAAAAGTAAAAGTCCAAAGTCGTAGCCAAAGTGACTGTTTAGAGAATGTAAAAGTAAAAGACCAAAGTCGTAGCCAAAGTGACTGTTTAGAGAATGTAAAAGCAAGCAGAAAGTCTTAGCCAAACTGACTGTTTAGAGAATGCAAAAGTAAGTCCAAAGCCGTAACCAAAGTGACTGTTTAGAGAATGTAAAAGTAAAAGTCCAAAGTCGTAGCCAAAGTGACTGTTTAGAGAATGTAAAAGTAAAAGTCCAAAGTCGTAGCAAAAGTGACTTTTTAGAGAATGTACAAGTAAAAGTCGCAAGTGTGGTAGCAAAAAAATCACGTTTAGAAAAAGTAGTAGTAAAGTAGTACAAGTTGTAAGTGGTAGCCAATGTGTCTGTTTACAGTGTGCTGTAAGTGGAAAGTCGTAGCAAAAGTGACTGTTTAGAGAATGTAGCAAAAGTGACTGTTTAGAGAATGTAAAAGTAAAAGTCGCAAGTGGTAGCAAAAGTGGCCATTTAGAGAATGTAGTTCAAGGAAAAGTCACAAGTGGTAGCAAAAGTGACCGTTGAGAGAATGTACAAGTAAAATTGCATGTGGTAGCAAAAACTCACGTTTATAAAAAGTAGTAAAGCTGTAAGTAGTATAGTCAATGTGGCTGTTTAGAGTGTGCGATAAGCATAAACCATAAATCGTAGCTACCCAAACTGGTTAAAATTGAATGCTTAATATAAAGACTAAAATTGTAAAACTTAATAGGACTTAATGTTTTGAGACAATGCTATTAAAAGAAGTACAAAAGGAGTAGAAGTAGTATGGTTGTTTGGAGGTTTGTAGTAAAAAAGTAATCATAAAGTCAATTGTTGAATGAGGAGGAGGAGGAGGAGGTCAATTCAAAGAAATTACAAATAAAAGAAGGTAATGGTTCCCAATAGAAAAAGTACAATAAATTGGTTGTAGGTATAAGTGAGCAGAAGTAGTTTCAATAAAAGTAAGTGCAGATAGATACGGAGTGATGCAAAGCAAAATCCACACTGACAAAGCAGGCAAATCAAAGGTTACAGATGGAAATAAAGTAAATAGTACTATTAATAGTAAAAGGTTAGATTAAAAGCAGCAGAAGCAGTGATGTGTTAGAGGAAACAGATACACTGCTATTGGTTCTAATTAGATGTAGTGCATTTATAGTGTAACGAATCGAGTTGTATTATCCATTTAGGAATGACATCAATTGTCATTGTGTTTTACATATTAACTTATGAATCTATACAACTAATAATCACCCTACTTTTATGAATTGTTACTTACATAAATATCTGTCAATGGCAAGTGGGAAGCTAATATTCTTCATGGAAGGGAGGATCTGTCAAACACTGGATTAGAAAACAAAAACAACAATCTTATGCAACACATTCATACAAAAGGTGACAACTGGCTCCAAAATCATACTACACACACACACGCATACATACACACACACATACATACATACAATACGTACATACATACACATATATACACATGGCTACAAATATATACATGTGCCTACAAACATAGATCTATACCTGCCTAAAAGCATAGATACATTCAATCAATCATACATACATACATACACACACACATACACATAGATATACACATGCATATATACATAGCTACAAATATAGATACATGTGCCTAAACATAGATCCATACATGCATATGAGCATAGATAGGCACATACATTCATACATACATGCATACACACATACATACATACATACATACATACATACATACACATACGTACATGCCTGCTAACATACACACACACATGCCTACATTCCAAAAGGTACCTTTCTTCTGAACAAACTTCCCAACCAAAGAAAGTCCAAAAGAAATTTTTTAAAAAATGCAGCTGTCACCAGCATAAACTTCTCAGCAAAGAAAGGTTTACAGCAGTAAAATGCCCACACTTACAGGGAAGAAATGTACACCAGTCAGAGAGCTCAAACACAATCACCAGGTACTACAAAGAAACCAAATCTTGAAAGCTAAAGAACTCAGCCACATGCTTAAAGCATAACTTCACATAACTCTAGTAAATGCCCACTGCAAAGAAGTACTTGGCAAAGAAACACTGTGTATC
>WLWD01000162.1_pt1:260000-270000 | contig 457112 bp, 317 predicted proteins | sample 6712731 | NCBI WGS metagenome assembly WLWD01 (sample SAMN12718690, study PRJNA576275) | sponge metagenome | isolation source: marine sponge | host: Mycale hentscheli | place: New Zealand: South Island, Marlborough, Capsize Point | collected 2014-11-01
GCACCGCGCGAAACGGAACCGGGCGCGACGAGAGATACAAGGCGAACCCGCGTGGCGCTCGCGTGACGGCGAAGCTTTTTCCACGGACGAGCGAAGACTGTCGAACTTTCGCTTCAAGGGACGCCCCTCTCGGGACGACGACCTCAGCACGGTCCACGCCCTCGCTTCGAAGAGACGGGGGAGAGGTCCAAGAACAAAAAGAACGCTCAAACGGACGTGCGCCAGGGGATGCCGGGAGCGCCATTTGCGTTCAAAGACTCGATGATTCACTGAATTTTGCAATTCACACTAAGTATCGCAGCTTACTGCGTTCTTCATTGATGCACGAGCCGAGGGGTCCACCGTTAGAAGTTGTATTTTTTTTTCTTCGATCAACGCAACCAAAACTCGACGCAAAATGAACAGACGGAACAACGGGAAACGAGGGCACAGGAGCGCGAAGCGAGGCGCGAGGAAGTCACAAGAGTTCCCTCGCCTTAGACCCGGCTCTCTTTCTCGGAAAAAGAAAAGGCCGCAGGGAACCCCGATAGACGCTCTCGAACCCGGGACTGTGCACGTGGGTCTCGGCAGAAAACCAAAGACTCTAATGATCCTTCCGCAGGTTCACCTACGGAAACCTTGTTACGACTTTTACTATCACGACCTTGTAAAGGTCATCCCCGTGATTTGTAGCTGGCACATTTGACATGCCATGCTACTGTAGGTCTGTTGCCGCTTAGCTGGGCCCTGGTCAGAGTTAGATTGAAATTTGTTATCGTTTAATTGCATAACAACGAGTACATATGAACACAACATGACAAGAGACATTACATTACGATCAGTACAGCAAGTCCAACTTGGCAGACGAACGCATTACAGCAGCAGATGTTTGGTCAACAGGTCGACCGACCCACACAGGACTTCTCTTTGGTTGCCGCACACGACCCGGTCCACTTGGTCTTTCCAGAACACCCCGGCCTCCGTCAGGTGGGTCCGTAGTCTTCCCACCGTGCCCAGGTCCCCCATAACCACAGGCGTCACCCTTGTTCTGTATCCATCGAACTGCCTAGCTAGGTCGAACGCCAGGGGCAGGTACTTTCTTCTTTTTTCGAACTCTCTCTCTAGCAGGCACGGCTCGTACGCACAGGCGACTTCAAAGATCTGTATGCGCTTGGCCGCGTGCTGGTACCCTACAACATCAGGCCTATTTTCCATTTCCCTGCCCCTTGTTGTCTGGATCAGTGTGTCCACTACCACTGTAACGTTCCCTGTCCCAAATGTCCTCGCTTCGGCTTTCCCCCATGGGTTCCTGTATGTGGCCGGCAGCGGAATACCCAGTCCCAAGAGGATTTCTCTCCCTAGCACTTACAGGGCCCTGTCATGTCTCGTCTTGATTCCTCTGAACTTGTGAAACTCGCACCTCGCCAGGATGTGGCCCACCGTCTCGTCCCGCTCGTGGCATGCCCTGCACAGCTGATCTTCTCTCGTCTTGTATATGCGCCCTTCTCGTGCTCTGGTGCGGGTGGCATTGTCCTGAGCCTCAAACACCATGGCCTCCACCCTGGCCGGGACTTTGCCGTCAATGAGCCACTTCACAGAGGCCTTCTGGTCGATTCCATCCCCTGCCAAGGGTTAAGAGCTCTTCCTGCTGCGCTCGGACCAGCTCAGCCTTCACCGCTCTCTAGACTCTCGCAATGGGTCTCCCATCCGGGTTCTGGTATCTTGAATCCAGGAGGCACGCACTGATTCCGTAGTGCTCGACGATGTCCAGTCCTTTCGACATCGTAGTCGGTAGCAGGTGCTCCTCCACCACCCATTCCATGCACCGCACTGCTCCTCTCACCTGCACGTCGTCCGCTGTACTGAGGTACAAAGCTGCGCTCACTGTCTCCAGTTCGAAGGTGAGGGCCGCGCCTTTGACCCCTCGTCCACCCTTGGCACGGGGAAGCTACAACCGTTCAGGCTCGGCTCCAAGCAAGTGGGCCTGGTTTTGGGTGAAGGTCCCCCGTGTGGCCCTGTCCAGCTCCAGCAGGTCACTTGGGTGCCACTCAGTCACCGCATAGTAATACCTCAGCACTGCCACTGCCCAAGTGTTGTGGGCCCGTACCTTTTCCCCCGCATTCAGTGCCGAGTTCCACACCAGTCGGACCCTGCGTAGGTACTCTGTCCTGATGCGCATCTTTGTGACCCTGGCATGCACCCGCATGACCTGATGAACCCCAAGGTACCGATATGGGTCCCCGTCCTCTACTTCCTGCACCTCGCCCCCTGTCACTCTAATTTCACCGACATGCCTCTTCACTGCTCCACATTTTATGGGGGCTACGGCGCACTTCCTGATGCCAAGTGCCATACCAACAGCCCCAGCCACCTCCTCCACCTCCTTCATGGTTGTCGCCAACTCGTCCCTGGTCCGTTCATAAAATTTCAAATCGTCCATAAACAGCAGGTGGGAGACCGGGCACCGCTGGAAGGCACTGTTGACTCCGCCTCTCGTACTCAGCATCTCCGATAGTGGGGCAATGGATAGGGCAAACAGCAGGGGGGAGAGTCTGTCACCCTGGAACAGCCCCCTCCTGAAGTTGACAGGCTTCTTCATTAGGCTGACGTCCTCCAGCCTTATCTCCAATGTTGTGGTCCAGCACGGCATAATGGCTTTCAAACCTTGCCTAATGATCCCTGGTGCCCTGACTGCTTTCAGGCACTTGTGCAGCAAGCCGTGTGGTACTAGGTCATAGGCCTTGGAGAAGTCTATCCACGCCATCAACATCGTCTTCTTCTCGAGCCTGGCCTCCATCGTCAATGCCCAGTCAATCGTGCTGAATACAACAATAACGTATTATCATCACATGTAAGGTCTTACCACTAAAAAAACTCACATGGCATCCAGGCAGCCCCTTCTGCCCTTCTGTAGCGCATTCTGCTCCTCTGGGATCAGCCCAGTTGGAGCTACATGTCTCCAAAGAATGACTTGCAGGGCTCCCGTAGCACATTTGTAGAGTGTGTTAAGGCACGTAATGGGCCTGAAGTCCCCAGGCTCCCTGGCCCCCACTTTCTTAGGGATCAACACCGTCCTCCCTCTGACAAGCCAGCGGGGGAGCACCTGCCCTTCCTCTAGTAGTTTTCCCAGGATTTCGACTGCTCTCTCCATTAGGCCTGGGAAAGCCCTCAGCCAGAAAGCTGCTATACCGTCCGGGCCTGGAGCCTTCCAGGGCTTCTGCTTAAGGATGGCCTGGCACCACCCAGAGGACCACCTGGTCTCTTTGGGGTCCAGCTCCTTTATTTGCTCATGCACCAGCCTCACCCAGTCCACGATAGAGGGGTTGTGTTTGTCGTATGGACCCGCAACGTTCCAAATGGCATCCCAAAATGCGTGAATTCCCTCGCCTAGCTCTATAGTCGTGGTGGAGGCCGTCCTTCCTCCGTCTGCCAACGCCACGAGCCCTCGACGCGATATGTTCCTACGGAGGCGCACTCGGTCGAGCCATTCTGTCTTGTCCTGATTTGTGACAACCGGCTCTGACCAGACTCATGTACCGGAATCCCTGCGCCCGCAGGGCCTCTGGGTGGAGCTGGCGCCGCCCCAGTTGTCTGCAGAGGGCTGCCCGGTCACGCTTCTGCCTGGCACTTGCAGGTCGCTGGGGACCCTGTAACCTTTTCCTGTACCGTTTAATGCACCTGCCAGTTGCCTGGTGTGCGTTTAGCCTGCTCCGAAGCTTACGTAGGCACATCTCGGCTTTGGCTATGTCAGCATCACGATTCTCTGTGCCATTAGAGACAGGCTCCGTGAGCTCCCACTCCCTCTGGTCCCGAAGTGACTCCTCCCCAAGGTCTACATGATCCTCAAGCCAGCCCAGCCTGGCTTCAGCTAGCACCACCAGTTGTGCCCCCGCATGTACCAAGCAGTCGATGTGCCAGAGCTCCTCAGCCTCTCCGCCTTCCAACGCCTCTCCGCCTTCCAACGCCGGTCGGGACTCCTCTAAGACTTTGCGGGTCAGCTCGTCTACTGCCTGCAGGAGGTCCCTGTCTGTCTTCCTGCCTTTGAGCGTAGGCCTGCTCCTGATTGCATCTGGTCCCGCCCTAACCAGTTCCTCATACGCACTTTCCAGTTTGGGACGCCACTCTCCCACGAACCCATACAGACTACAGTCAACCCCTTCCGATTCGCTTGGTTCATCGACTTCCATTTGATCAGGGCACACCACTGGGCCGTCTTCGTGTGAGCTCCCAGCAAGCTCCCTTGTGTTTCTTTTAATTCGGCCTAGGCGGGCAGTGAGTGTCACACCTCTTGAGGGGAGTGTCGGGTTTGCCTGTAGCCACCGGTCCTGCAACTCTCTCGTACGCTCAGCCAGGCTGAGTCCCAGCTTCTCAATCCTCTCAGCCAGGGCAACCAGCTGTAGATCTCGTTCACGAGTCAATGAGATCCGGACAGTCGGGCGGCCAGCGGCAAACCTACTCGGCTCTGCCATTGTCACGACTGATCAGTGTCAGCTTTGATGAGTGGGCAAAAGTTCAGAGTAGAATACTCATCTGCAGTGGGCAGTAGCTAAACCCCTTATAACCTACTCACTATCCCGTAGGTACCAGTGGTTTGAGAGTCATGAATATCATTAACTATCATAACACCAGGTTCTATTCTACTACAGCAGATGGGTGAATCGGAAGGGCATTGGGAACTATATGCCCACACCTCCAGCCCCACCTCCTCTGCCCGGGCAATCAGCCACACCCACTACAGACCGTTGTCTCTTTAGCCACACCCCTTCCACCCAGTAAGGCGATTGCGCAATCCTAACAACATGTATGCTGTACGCACTCACTCAAACCCCACCACTGCGTGTCCTTAACAGATCCCCGCAGTCACGCGCTTTTAGCATACCGGAGACTGTTCGCTCATAATGCCCTACTACGCTTCCGGGGCGCGTTACACCGAGGGACCCGACCCTATCTCAGCAGCCATAGGGCCTTCCATCATAGCCGGCCAAACTAAACTTCAGAGCTCCAGGATGCTCCAGGGTCTACTGTGAGGTAAGACAATGCCCCCCTCGGACGATTTTTAACGATGTCGACCTATCAGCGGCCCTACCCACAGTTTTCGCATCAACCTTTAGGGTTGATACCGGACGGTTGCTGGTATATGCTGGAGCGCACGCCGACAAGGCTTGGTATAATTTACATTCAACAATATACTTCAAAGTGCCAGTAGTAAAGAGAATTGTGCTATGATAGTGATGTGAAAATACAAACAGATGTGCAATAGATATGACAGTTAGCTGTTCCCAGGCCGGGATTGGCAGACACCCAGGCGTCAAAGCAGCAGGTGCCTTGTCAGCAGGTCTGCTGACGCACAGACCACTTCCCTCTGTAGATACGTTACAATTCTTTCCGTTACGTTCGGCCAGAACAGGTCCGAGTCGTCCAGATATGACCTCAGGCGGCCAATTGTTCCTAGGTCCCCGACTACCACCGGCACACACCTCGCCCTCCATCCATTCTCCTGCTTGGCCAGATCTGCCGCTAGGGGCTGGTACTTTCGTCGCTTCTCCATTTCTCTTTCCTCTAGACAACTCTCATACGCAGCTGCTACTTCAAGTATCGTGATCGTCCTGTTCTTGTATCTGCGTATGAGGATGTCTGGACGCCTCTCCTTAATGGCACTCATAGTTGGGCTGAGCTGGTCTACTGCGATTTCCGTCACTCCCACCGGTCCGAAGTTACCCGCGACTGCTCTGCCGTATAGGTTCCTGTATTCCGGTGGGAGCGGAATCCCTTCTGCTAGGAAGATCTCTCTCACCAGCACATATAGCAAGCGGTCATGCCTCCACTTCATCAGCGTCCATTCGTGAAATCGGCAGGACAAGATGTGCCCTATGGTTTCTGGCGCGTCGTGACACGCCCTACACTTGTCGTCGGCTCGCTTCCTCAGGAACATCTGGACAACACGGCACAACATAACGTGTGATATGCGTAGCTCTTTTTTACCCTTTTTACCTGACTAGGTTGCTAACCCTTATCATGCCAACCCAGCCATTTGTACCCGTTATGTCACATTTCTTTACCTGCACGCACTCATTAAACTGTCAATCCCATCCTGCCAACTCGCTCACATCCTATCCTCGCATGCACACATGCACATTTTTCCCTAGGTTGTTAATCACTTCATGCCAACCCATTACTTAATATTATCTTCGTACACCCCCGCTCAGGTTGTTAATCATATCATGCCAACCTTACCCCTCGAGAACATGTTACATTTTTGCGCCTTGTTATTTCGTGCCAATCCCATGAAGTTGTTAATCTAATCATGCCTTCTTGGCTGTTTGTCCTGCTGCCACCGGATGTTAACTTACTTCCCTCCTTCTAGTGAGTGTTACGCCATCCTGCGCCGCCACAATGTCGCCTTCTACCTTCTGGGGTACCTTGCCATCCACCAGCCATTTCACTGACAACCTCTTGTCCACAGAGGGCTTATCCAGCTCCCTCATGTAAACGCCATGGATCTTCTTCGCATAGACCTCCTCCAGTAGACCCGCCTGCTGGGCCCTCTTGAGCTGACCGATCAATTCCTTTGCCACCCTCGCCGGGGGTCTGTCGTCGTCAGCCCCAGACTCGGTCTCCACCACACCCAACAGGCTGCAGAAGAGACGGTAGCGTTCAAGGATCTGCCTAGCTAATCCCAGAATGGTCTGCTTCCTCTCCTTTCTCTCGTAGTCCTCCATGAACGCTACCGCCCCCTCGACCCGCTGGTCCGCAACTCGCTTCAGGTAGAGCGCCGAGCTGAGTACTTCCACCTCCCATACGAAGGTCAGCGCATCAAGCTCCCTGCCACCCCTGCTCCGGTGTAAGTGTACACGGGCGCAGGAAGCGGCAGGGTTGTGCGCTCCACACTTCACCAGGGCTTTCCTGGTTTGCACATCCAATGCGCGGAGGTCCCGTCTATACCACTCCAGGAGTGGCATGTAGTAGCGGACCACCGCTATGGCCCAGCTGTTGTGTGCCGCTGCCTTCGCATGGACCCCCAGAGGCGAGGACCAAATGATGGTCACTCTTCGCAAGTATTCAGCCCTGACCCTTGCCTTGGTTTCCCTGCTGTGGGTGGTGAATATCTGCTCCACGCCCAGGTACTTATATGGAGCTCCAGGTTCGATTTCATCCATCATGCCAGCCCCAACACCGACACCCACACTCATTCTCACTAGCCTTCCGTTACGCAGGTGGGCCACTCCGCACTTTCGGATGCCAAGTCTCATCCCCACTGCTTCAGCCACTCTCTCGACTTCCGTAAGAGTGGCCTCGAGGTCTTCTGGCCCACCTGTGTATATTTTCAGATCGTCCATAAATAGAGTGTGGGTAACCGGGTTGGGGTGGTAGTCGGACACAAACCCACCCCATCTGCGCAACATGTGCGAGAGGGGGGCGATTGCCAGGGTGAAGAGGAACAGGGACAGCGAGTCCCCTTGATACAGTCCTCGCCTAAACCTCACCTGCCGTGACTCCACACCTGCCTCGCCATTTCTAATCTCCAAGTTCGTGGTCCACTTGAGCATGGCCTTTCTGACACCTCTAATCACTATACTAGGCGCTTGTACCGTCTCGAGGCAGCGGGTGATCCAGGAGTGCGGCACTCTATCAAATGCCTTCTCGAAGTCTACCCAGGACACCGACAGGTTCTTCCCCGACACATGGGCTTCCTTCGCTAACGCCCAGTCAATCACAAGGGCATCCAGGCAGCCCCTCCTGCCCACCACTCCTGCGCGTTGCTCCTCTGGGATCACAAAACCCACCGCTCGAGTCAGTATAATACAAAGCGCCCCCGTCATTAGCTTGTATGCGCTGATGAGGCAGGTGATCGGCCTGTAGTCCGTCGGCTCCGAGGCTTCATTCCTCTTCGGGATGAGGACCGTCCTTCCCCTGACGAACCAGTGGGGGAAGCCGTCCCTTCCCTCAATCATGGCCTCTACCTGGGACATCATCTGTTCCACCAGCCCACTAAATCGATTAAGCCAGAAAGCCGCTATTCCATCCGGGCCCGGGGTCTTCCAGGGGGACTGCTTGTCTGCCGCCAGTTGACAGGCTGCACTCCACGGCACTTCGTCTGTCGCTGACCCGATCACTTGGCGTGCAACATCTTCCTCCCAGTCAGTCAAGTAGGGGTTCTGGGGGTCAGCATCACCTTCTACCCCCCAGATGCCATCCCAGAAGGCCTCCACTGCATTCACATCCACTCGGCGTGTACTGTTGTCGGTGCGTTCCGCCACCGCTAGTGCCCTCAAGCCCTGCGTGGCCACCCTCTGCCTGGTTCGGAGCCGCCTGGTCATCTCACTGGCGCGGGCCAGCTGGCACCTTGTGGCCCTCGCTCTGCTTTCCCATTTGTACAGTTGGGCTCTAATGGCGGGCCCTGACAGGCGACGCAACTTGAGGTCCTTTGCTAGTTTCCTCATCTTGATGGTGGCACGGACTGACCTGCCCCTTCTCTGTTTAGCCATCTCAAGAGCACCCCTTAACCTAACAACCATCCGGTCATGTAGGCCAGCCTTCCTCCTGAGCCTACCAAGCGTTACTTCCCTCGACTCCAGTGCGGAGGATCTTCTCCCACCATCTGGGTGCAGGTTACCTCTCGGCGTGCCTGTCAGGTTCCACTCTTCCTCTTCTGACACATCTCTTACCAGGTCACTGTCTTCCTCCGCCAGGCGGGTCGCCACCGATACCGCCATCACTGCCCCGCTATAGAGCAGGCAGTTCAGGCGCCAGAACTTGGCTGCAGGCTTGGCTGGTTGCTCATCTCCCTCCCAGATATCCAACAACATATCATCAATACGATCTAGCAGTTCCCTGTCCGAGGAGAGCCCACGCAGGTTAGGCCTGGTCCTAGTGCGGAGGCCATCCCACCCTGACGCAAGCTGGGCTCTGTAGAGGGCCTCCAGCTTCGGCCTCCATTCGCCCAGGAACTCATAGGGCCTCTGCTCGTCACTGCTCATGGCCAGATTGCCCTCGACTGCTGGCTCACTTGTGGCTGGCTCTACTCCGACTGCCTCTACTCCGGTTACTGGGCTCCCAGCAGGCCCCTAAAAATAGGCAAGTATCAAAAATGGGCACAATGGACAACATTCAGTGGACATTACCTCTTGAGCTTGCGCTCTCTTAGCCTTAAGGCGCTGCAACTGAAAAAAATAATAAAAAAGAATAATTATAGGGTAGATTTTGCCATAGCCAATTGTTCAAATACCTTCCATCACATAGTAAAATATTACCTGACTAGCAGCTACTATCTCCAGAAGAGGATCCCTGACAAATAATTGTATGCATATCAATTAATTTAACTCAGGCATGGGGACAGTGAACAAAGAGAGAGAGCGTGTGTGTGTATGTATGTGGAGGGAGGGGGTACTTGATTGAGAAAGAAAGTTGAGCTGTTTATATAATATGGAAGCTGAAAGTAGGATTTTTGAAACTTCAGGGTATCTTTCAGCTTTTCACCCAATTGGTGGCTAAATTAGACAATATAATTTTCTCTGGTATGGGGCAAATAAACATTAAGTTTGTCCTGCAATAACTTTTGAGCTAATTTTTTTCTCATGCCTTTGCTTTATAGAAGCTCTGAACTTGCTTAGGCTATTAATTATGACAATTTATCATCCTTAACAAAATAGTATTTTGAAATTGCACTAAGAGGACAAAGTTTGCTAAGAAAATCTGAATTTTGGTGGCTTGTTGATTATGTCTGGTTCAGAGCTGGATACACCATTGATTGATGGGTACTAAACTTATCAATAGAAATGACCACTTATCAAATGTCTGTTAGAATCACGGCATATTCTGAGATTAAGAATGCTGTCACAAAATAAATAAATTCACCTTGTATGGGCTAATTCAGCATTATTAGAATGAAACATATGTCATAATATAATAGATTGTGGTCTTGTTAAAACCCAGTATTGACATCAAAATCTGACGATAATAATATGTACACAGAAAAGAACTCTAAAATTAAGTGAAGCAATCTTCAAATAAAGTTCCTATG